>Ga0156225_105_pt2 | contig 4158 bp, 3 predicted proteins | sample RifCSPlowO2_12_FD_107873 | JGI IMG/M metagenome (GOLD analysis project Ga0156225, IMG submission 107873) | Bacteroidetes bacterium RIFCSPLOWO2_12_FULL_37_12 | reverse complement strand
ACCTTTATACCCTATACCTTTATACCTTTATTCCTGTTAATTCACGCAAGTACATTTGAATGGTGTTTTCGAGCCCGAAATATAAGGCATCGCAAACTAATGCATGTCCGATGGAAACTTCTGAAATAAAAGGAATTTGCTGAACGAAGTATTTCAAATTCCGCAAATTCAAATCATGACCGGCATTAATTTTTAATCCCAGATTTTTAGCCAGCGTTGCCGCTTGAAAAAATTTATTAATGACAGAAAGATTTTTTTTGTCAAATTCAACGGCGTATTCCTCTGTATATAATTCCACTCTGTCTGTTCCGGTTCTTACAGCGGGTTCAAATAAATCAAGGTCGGTTTCAATAAAAACAGAGGTCCGGATGTTATTTTTTTTAAACTCAGAAATAATTTCCTGAAGAAATTTTTCATTTTTAATAGTATCCCATCCTTTATTGGAAGTCAACGCATCCGGTGGGTCCGGCACTAAGGTTACCTGATGGGGTTGAACTTTTAACACCATGTCAATAAAACTTCTGGAGGGATATCCTTCAATGTTAAACTCAGTAATGATAAATGGTTTTATTTCAAAAACATCATTGTAGCGGATATGACGCTGATCCGGACGCGGATGAACTGTTATGCCCTGTGCACCGAATCGCTGGCAATCTTTTGCTACTTTCAGAATATCGGGATTGTTTCCTCCTCTGGCATTGCGTAGGGTTGCAAATTTATTGATATTGATGCTTAATTGGGTCAATGGTTATTGGATGTTTGATGCTGGATGTTGGATATTTGATGTTTGATTTTAAAATTCAAGGGGGTAAAATTCATTATAAATGCTGAATTTTGCAATGATAAATTTTTAATATGATTAAATCCATATACATATATATATTGCTTGCCCTGGCGGGGTGCTTGTTTTTTCTTCCTTTTCTTGGGTATGTACATCTTTTTGATTGGGATGAGATTAATTTTGCTGAGGCGGCAAGGGAGATGATACTTACAAAAGATTATTTAAAAGTGGAGATTGATTTCAAACCATTTTATGAAAAACCGCCGCTTTTTATCTGGTTGCAGGTTTTATCTATGAAATGTTTTGGAATTAATGAATTTTCTGCAAGGTTCCCGAACGTTATTTGCGGAATTTGTACGTTAGGAGTTTTATTTGCGATAGGGAAAAAAATTTCAGACCAGACCTTCGGTTTAATCTGGGCTTTCATTTATTTTGGTTCCCTCCTACCCCATTTATATTTTAAATCAGGAATTATAGACCCATGGTTTAACCTTTTTATTTTTTTATCTATTTACTTTCTGATAAAGAACTCAATTGAAACTAAAGAGGTGACAAATCGATTTGGAATAAGTAATGTTTTGTATTCAGGGTTTTTCGGCGGACTGTCGCTTTTAACTAAAGGTCCCGCTGGAATTTTAATTATCATCATTACCTATTTTTTTTATTTTGTATTTCGAATTAAAAAAATAAAACGATTTTTCATTTCCATAGTGATTTTTTTATCCGTGACATTACTAACATCATCCGTATGGTATTTATCGGAATGGTATGTTCATGGATCCGGGTTTATTAAAGAATTCATAACGTATCAGTTTCGGCTCTTTTCTACAGAAGATGCAGGTCATGGAGGACCATTTTATTTCCATGCGGTGGTATTGTTTTTCGGATGTTTTCCGGCTTCTGCATTTTTATTTTCAGGTTGGAAAACCAACAAAATTTACAATGATCATTTCAGAAATTATTCTTTTCTGATGAAACTGCTGTTGATGGTAGTTTTATTGATATTTTCTATAGTTAAAACAAAGATTGTACATTATTCATCTCTGGCGTATTTCCCTCTGACTTTTATCGCGGCAAGTTATATATATAGTGTCATTGCAGGAACAGCAACATTAAAAACCACAACAAAAATTATTTTCTTTATTCCATCCATTATCCTATTGGGGATTTTTATCATGGTGCCGTTCCTGTTAACAACTCCGGATATTATCCTGGATAAAATCAAAGACCCCTTTGCCGTTGCCTGTTTGAAAGAACCGGTTTCGCAGTCATTATTCTTGTATTTTCCTTCACTTGTTTTTCTGACCTTACTCATTTTTTGCGGAATACTTATACGGTTAAAAAACAAAATACATTTCTTTATTTTAACATGGTTTATATTACCTGTGTCACTGTTTTTCTTTCAAGTTATGAATCTACCTTTATTAGAAAAGAAATTACAGGGATCAGCCATTTCATTTTATAAGGAGGCGGGGAAAAATGAAGAATGTGCAGAGCCCCGTGATTTTAAAAGTTATGCTCATTTATTTTACGCACAAAAGAAAGATTCTTTGTGTGGGTCCACCTATATAGTTAGTAAAATTCAATACGCTGAAAAATATAAAAACTCACCCGAATATCAGTATCTTTTTACCAAAGGGGGGTTTGTTTTTTTAAAAATTTCTAAAGGGGAGAACTAAAACTATTTTAACCACATAGGTACATAGGCACATAGATAAGCACATAGTAATTTCTATTGAAAAATTCTATGTGTCTATGTGCCTATGTGGTAAATTTTTTTATAGAGTTTTTAGAGTTGCCCTTCAGTTCATCCCTAAAAATTAATTCAATGCATCACATAATTGCAAACCGCGCATTGGGAATACTCAAATTATTTCTCGGGCAATATCCGGATAAAAAGAAATGGGCGTTACCAGCCACGATTTGTTTTTCGGTGCCTGCTTTGTTCTATTCGGAAAAGAAAGAAATATATTTTTATGATTTTTCGATAGATAATTCAAATCTGTTAGAAAAAAAAATATTATTGAATTGTGACGGAATTCTTGCAGTTGATTATTATGGCACTGAAAAAACGGACGTTTGTGTTTTTAAGAAATTAAAAGAAAGCGGAAAAATCATTATTTATGACAAGTGCCTTTCAGCTCCTGATTTTACAATCAACCCAGAACTTTTAAATTTTATTGATTTAGTTTTATTCAGTACCGGAGATGCGAAAGTAGTTGATTTGGGATATGGAGGGTATGGCATTAGCCGGGTGCTATTAAAACCGGGGAAATATAATGCAGAAGTAACTAAAAATTATCTGAAATTAGATAAAGAATGGGATATTGCTTTTAAATCTAACCTACCTATTCAGATTAACCGGTTGCATGAAAATGAATGGGTTGACATCAGTGATAATCATATTCAAACAAATTATAAACAAGGCGTTAAAAAACTTACCGGACAAATTATGGTTGAAAAAAATAAAATTAATGCGATATACAAAGCGATTATTCCACCCGAATTGATTTTTACAGAATTATCAGATGTCTGGCGATTTAATTTACTGATTAAAAACCGGGATTTTCTGTTGCGTGAAATTTATTTTAACAAGTTATTTGTCGGCTGTCATTACGCGGATATGTCGGTTCATTTTAATTTCAGAAAAAAATTAAACTATTCAAAATTTATTGAAAAGCACATATTGAATCTGTATAACGACAGGTATATAACGCCGGCGCAGGCGGAAAAATGCGCTGAGTTAATCAGGATTTTGTATGAACAAGGGAGGGTTGGGGGGGTATAGTTGTGGCAAATCAGTGTGTTTGCCTTATTGAGTTATTGAAGTTATGACTTGTGTTTAGCCCTGAAAGGGCGTAACATACTAACACAGGGCATCGCCCTGTGTTAGGTCAACTCTGTGATTCTCTAAGCCCTGAAAGGGCGTAACAGACGTCCAAATTGGGCGTCTCTAATTATCATTAATACTTTAGTTATGTTTATTAATAGAAGTTAAACCCTTTCAGGGTTATGTGAACGACGTGTTTATTCAACACAGGGCGATGCCCTGTGTTATGAAGTTAAGCCCTTTCAGGGCTATATAATCACATCATTATTTTTTATTAGGACAACAGCGTCATAGCATATAATATCCTTTTAGATAAAATTGGATAGCTGTTTTATTTCTTTACAAATGTGGATAACTTTTATCTGAAATGTTGCATTTTAATAAATAACGTAGTACATTTGTTTTTTCTTTCGCTTCTTTACCACAAAGTATAATTCACTCTTTACCCAGATAAATACCATGAACACAACCCCGAAATCACCCGCTTTCTATCTGAAAAATAATGCACTATTTCAATCGGAAATCGTAAATCTAAAATCTTCAATTT
>Ga0156225_115_pt1 | contig 5144 bp, 3 predicted proteins | sample RifCSPlowO2_12_FD_107873 | JGI IMG/M metagenome (GOLD analysis project Ga0156225, IMG submission 107873) | Bacteroidetes bacterium RIFCSPLOWO2_12_FULL_37_12 | reverse complement strand
GGGGCACGATGTCGTTACTGTCGGTGAAATTAGGTTATCTAAAAATCAAAAAATATCCCACTATCCCCAATATAGCAAATATATTATAAGCCTGTGCGAAGGTATATAGCAAAGGTGATTTGTATGAGATGTAAAACGAGTATAAAAGATTGTAGTTGTTAAACAAAATTGTTATAGGGGGAGTTATGAAAGGAGTTATGAAAAAGATATTTTTTTATTCTATTCTCTATTGTTTTTTATTAACTGCCTGCGGGGCAGGTGATGAAGGCGGAAGAAATAATAATGTATCCGCCACCCTAACTTCTATATCAATCACCCCTACAAATGTAAGCAACGCCCTGAGCACCACTCAGCAATTAACAGCTATAGGAATATACTCAGACGACAGTAAACAGGACATAACAACATCGGTCACATGGAGTTCATCAGACACTACAAAGGTAACGGTTAGTGATGCCACCGGGTCAAAAGGTTTAGCTACGATGGTTGGTATTGGCACCGCCACTATTACGGCAACATCTGGCACTATTTCCGGGACTACTACCATAACAGTAACATCGGTAACAGTAACATCGGCAACCCTTGTATCCATTGCAGTGACTCCCTCCAACCCAAGCATTGCCAAAGGGACTTCACAGCAATTCACAGCCACAGGGACATATTCAGATAATAGCACAAAAAACTTGACTACATTCGTAAACTGGAGTTCATCGGCAACATCGGTTGCCACTATCAGCGATGCAGGTTTGACCACTACCATTGCTACAGGTTCTACTTCCATCGTTGCCAAGGACACAAACTCCGGCATAAGTGGGACGACCACTTTAACGGTTACAGTGGCTCAGTTGGTGTCTATTGAAGTAACCCCAGTAAATCCATCTATTGCAAAAGGGACTACCAAACAGTTTACTGCTACAGGCACATTCTCGGATGGGACAACACAGGATTTGACAACTCAGGCAACATGGAGTTCTTCAAATACCGGAATGGCAACAATCAGCAATGCGGTGGGTTCTAATGGATTAGCGACCTCAGCGGCTGTCGGCACCACTACCATAACAGCCATAGACGCAACAAGCGGCATAAGTGGTTCTACCGCTTTGACTGTCACGAATACAGCGCCTGTAGCAAATGCAGGTGCCGTCCAGAATGTTGTTACGGGGACACTGGTCACGCTTGATGGCAGCGGCAGCAATGATGCAAATGGCGATACTATTACTTATAGCTGGAGCATCACTTCTAAACCATTAGATAGTTCTGCGGCACTATCAGACCCTACGAGCGTAAAGCCCACATTCACTGCCGATGTTGAAGGTTCATATGTCTTCAACTTGATTGTCAATGACGGTATAGCAAACAGTGATGCTTCCACAATAACAGTTACGGCTTCTGCACCAAAGCGGTTGAATATCAGTTATGTGGCGAGAAATGGACTAATGGTTACTTTAACATCGTTTACTTTCACAGATACTGGAACGTATTACAAATACACAGCTAATTATACTCAAAAAAATAACACAAGCACTCCTATTGATGAAGGTCAATTAAAGTTATATTTTACGAATAGCACAGCACAACCACAGTATGGTTTTTTTGGTAAGCTTTACCCTGGTGATTCACAATCGAGAAGTTATACATTCAATGTTCTATATGATGAAAATCCTTGGATACTTGAATATGACCATGATAACTTCTTTACATCGAATCCAGTCTCAGGGTCAATACAATGGATAATTCCTATTCCCAATTAGTTCGTAGATTGGGCAATAAGAGTTTGTTTTTAGGCAGCCTCTTTTCTGTTGTCAGCCTCAATCTTTGAGGTTAGGCATAGTGGGTGAGAGAGTGATTCGCTCCACCGACAAGCCTGCCCGGGAACTCGCTGGAGCGGGGAGCTTGAATAGTTTTTGACTTTTATATTTATATGATATAATATATCTTCATTATGAAGATATACAGATTAAATGAATTTGCGAAACTGATAGGTAAATCAGTTCAAACATTGCAACGATGGGATAGGGAAGGGATATTTAAGGCACATAGAAATAAACTCAATAGAAGATATTATATCCATGACCAGTATCTTGAATATATCGGGCAAAAAGCGAGTCATGATAAAAAGAATATAGTTTATTATCGTGTATCAAGTTCAGGTCAGAAAGGAGATTTAGAAAATCAGAAAAAGGCGATTGAACAATTTTGTATAGCACAAGGAATAGCCGTATCGGAATGGGTATCTGATATTGGCAGCGGACTTAATTATACCAGAAAAAACTTTCTCTCCCTTATGGAAATGGTAGAGAGGGGAGAAGTTACTCAAATTATTGTTGCACATAAAGACAGATTGGTTAGATTTGGGTTTGAATGGTTTGAATCGTTTTGCAAGAATCATGGGACTAAAATATTAGTTATGAATAATGAAAGTTTATCCCCTGAAGAAGAAATGACTAAAGATTTATTATCAATTATTCATTGTTTCAGTTCAAGGTTGTATGGATTAAGGAAATATAAAAAAAAGATAAAAGAAATAATATATGAAAAAGACAATTAAAAACTATTGCTTTAATGCAACGCAGAGCAAAATCAATGAGTTACATGAGATAACTAAAAGATATACCTCTGTAAAAAATGAGGTTTTTCAGAGATACGGCTCTGTATCGGGATTGCAATATCTATCTTATCCCAGACAAATAAGGGATGAATGGGTTAAGACAAAACATGCAAAGAAATTTGGGTTACAGGCTCGTTATTGGAAGCAGGCAATGGAAGAATCTTTTTTTACTATTGAATCTAACTGGTCTAATAGGTTTAGCAGGGTGAAGAAAAATATTTATAAGAATAAAAACTATACAAAAGATGAGAAATATTATGCCTTTTATCTGATAAAGGCAACTGATTTATTACATAAAGTATTAACCTTTCAATCCTTTAACCTTCCTGAAATATTTAAGGAGAAAGATATTCGTAGAGATAAAATACATAAATATCTTAAAAACAGAATAAGAAAATACACAGGTAAGAAACCGCATCAGTATAAACAGAGGTCTTTTATGATAGATGAGGGTATGTATGATGTTGATATTGATAATAATAATCGTTTATGGCTATCTGTTATGGGGCTTATACCAAGACAAAGAATAAGATTGCTTATGACATCTAAAGAATCTTTATCGGGTAATATTCGTATTGTTTTAAAAGGTAACCGTGTAGAGGTTCATCAGACAACAGAAATAGAGACTAAAGATTTTATTAAAGGTGAAGCAAGGGCTATTGATAAGGGATTTAGTGAGGTAATCACCTCAAGCAGTGGTAGAAAATATGGCGAACAGTTTAATCAACTTCTTAAAACTGAATCTGACAGACTTTCGGTAAAGAATAAGAATCGGAATAAGATTAGGGGATTATTAAAAAAATATGAAGAAAGAGGGGATATTGTTAAAACCGAGATTATTAAAAAACATAATCTCGGTAAAAAGAAGTATTTTCAGCAAAAGGAATTTAATCTAAACGAGATAAAACAATTTATCAATTTATCTCTTAACCAATTTATTACCGAAGAAAAACCTGCGGTATTAGTTACTGAAGATTTAGCTTTTACGAATTGGAATAAGAGATTTTCAAAAAGGGTTAAAAGATATTTTTCGTCATGGTTAAAAGGTTATTTGCAGGAAAGAATTAATTATAAAACAATGCTGAACGGTGTTCAGCAGGTCGTTGTAAACTCGGCATACAGTTCACAAGTTTGTTATCTATGCGGGCTCTTTGGCATTCGTAAAGGTGATAAATTTTACTGTGATATACACAGGGTTCTGAATGCTGACTACAACGCCGCAGTAAATATTCTTGCAAGGATGTCTGACCCCGGTATAGGTGTTTACACGCCATATCGTAAAGTCAAAGACATCCTGCAAGAACGGTTGAGACTGTCCAACCAAGACTCCAGATACTCTGTGCAAACAGGTCAATCGGAGAGCGAAAGGGCTGAATATGTTTAAATACATTTTCAGTAACAGGGGCTGCCTTTAAATTAACTCCAATATGTTCTAATTATGTCCTACAAACCGCATCCTGACGAAGAAGGCAAACCCAGGAACAAGGTAAAAAAATGGATAATAGACTACTGGGAGACTCCGCCTCGTAAAGGGGTAAAAGGCAAAAGAATAAGAAAGGTCTTTAAATGCGAAGGCGAAGAAGAAGCTAAAAGGATGGAACTTGTTTGCCGCCGTATGCCGTATCGTCCATTACCTGTTAATCCTCGTATAATAGATATATTGCCTGAATATTTCAGCTATGTCCGATTGCACCGGTCGGAAAGATATGCAGATGGAGTAGAATACTGTTTTAAGAGATTAACCCCTTTCTTTGGCAATATACAGCTATCTAAAATAACCCCGCAGATAATAAACGAATATAAGAAAGCCAGACCCCGCCCACAACGGGCAGATGGATGCACAGGGATAAGGGCAATTAATATGGAATTAGTATATTTCAATGTCTTTTATAACTGGGCGGTAAAACAGGGATACACATATCCTTTAATGTTTAAGATTGAAAAATTACCGTATAGACCAAAATTAAAGCAAATTATTTATCCTATAGAGATTGATAAACTGCTTTCTGAAATAAAAGACAAAAGAGGAGAAAAAGACAATATTAAAAAAGTCCTTATTCTTTTTCTCTATGAATGTGGACTGCGTTGGAAAGAAGCATCCAACATAAGAATAGAAAATATCAATTTTCAGGAGGGAATAGTGTATTTGCAAGATACAAAAGGAGGGACCCCTCGCCTTTGTCTTTTAACTAATAGAATTAAACAATTGTTAGATAACTTAAATATAAAAGAAACAGAAGAAGGGAGAGAGGGGAAAGCCCCCCTATCGGGGAAAGCCCCCCTATCGGGGTGGCTATTCTTAAACCCCCATACAAATAAACCCTATGGCTCAATTAAAACACTATTAACATTAGCATCTAAAAGGGCGGGAATTAAAAGAATAACCCCTCACCAACTCCGGCATTCAGGCGCTACCCTTATGGAAGAAGCTATATCCGAAATGATAGGAGATTGCTTTTCACGGTATGATTATAAACATAACCTAAAATGGCTGTCAATCATTATTTTGACTATTTTTGACTTTGGAAGGGGGAGA
>Ga0156225_140_pt1 | contig 5373 bp, 5 predicted proteins | sample RifCSPlowO2_12_FD_107873 | JGI IMG/M metagenome (GOLD analysis project Ga0156225, IMG submission 107873) | Bacteroidetes bacterium RIFCSPLOWO2_12_FULL_37_12 | reverse complement strand
GACAGCGGGCAGAGGCTTTTTAAGAATGTTGTTTCCAAATATACACCTCATCTGGCGCTTGTCCCCGTGGATAAAACGGGCAAACGAATACGCTCAACATGGTGGTCGTGGAGATTGGAATATTTAAAAGGAAGAGTGCCTGCTAAATTAAGTTATCAGTATGCACACCTTAAGGACACGCTGAGGGAGAATCCTTTTGCACGGAAGTTTGTGCCGGGACGAAACCGCGAATGGCTTGTTGACTGCGACCATTCCATCAGGAACGGAAGTGCAGCTTATTTCAGAGATTTATTTTCTGATAAAGAGAATACAGATGATTTATTCGATCGCGCCGCCGTTCAGAGGCTATTCGAGGCGCATCTGAATGAAAGGATGAATGCATATCATAAGTTATGCGCCATTGCCACAATTATGGAATGGCGCCGGCAATTCTGGGTTTGAATTAATTATTCATGAAGCTGAGAGAGAACATTATCTTGTTCGGTCATATTCCTCAATCAACTGATGTGGCTATTGTAAATCTTGAAGCGCCGGTAACAGCGCGGGGCAGACCTGTTTCAGGGGGGGGAAGCGCATATTTTTCGGCAGCATCCCGAGGCATGTGGAAATTCGAACCGAACTAAATGAATTAAACGTATGAATAGAATGACACCGGAGATTCGGAATATAGCAGTACTTTGATTTAGGAATTATATCTGCCATAAATGATCGAAACAACAGATTTAAATTTACTGCAGTTTGCATCAGCGGATGAGATTAAGGCAAGGACTGATGCAAAACTAAGGGCATTAGTTAAACACGCATATCGTAATGTTTCTTACTACAGGGAGATTTTTGATAAGTCAGGAGTACATTGCTCTGATATTAAAAAAGTTGAGGATTTACATTTATTGCCTGTCTTAAGCCGCCAGACCGTGAAAGATAATTTTCAGAGAAAACTTGTTGCTGATGGCATTCCTAAGATACGCCGCCGTCTGACTTCAACAACAGGTTCTACAGGGATACCGTTAAAGTTCTTCTCTGATGCTGCATCAAATGCGCTGCGGTCTGAAGCATGGGATTTTTTAGATAGATGGGCAGGTATAAGGCATGGAGAGCATAACAGGGTGTGGTTAGGCGCACCGAGACCAAAGCCGCGGTTTAATTTAAGGCATCCTATAAAGTCGTGGTTTGAGAGAAAACGATTCAGACAGCCCAAAGATCTGATATCAGTGTTTATGCTAAAAGCTGAAACAGTGTCGGGTATTTTATATGAAATGCAAAAAAGGTCGCCTTATTTCATTTATGGAATTTCTTCTTCAATCCGCTTTATAGCAAAACATATTGAGGAAGATGGGATTGCATTAGATACTTCACCTGTTTCTGTAATTGGTACATCAGACACGCTTCTGCCTGCTCATCAGCAGCACATCTCAGACATATTTAATTGTCCTGTATACAGCCGGTACGGAAGCTATGAAATGGGCGGAGGCGTTGCCCAGACCTGTCCCGATGTGTCTGAATCCATACATGTCATACCCGAATTAGTGATTTTAGAGATTGTTGATGATGAAGGGCTGCCGGTTCAGCCCGGCGAGAGCGGGAATATCCTGCTTACTGAACTTACAAACTATGTTATGCCCTTAATACGCTATGATACAGGGGATGTCGGTATAGCTTTAGGCCCCTGCGGGTGCGGTCGCGGCTTTCCAGCAATACGGGAGATCATTGGCAGAAACTATGAACAGATTCAGTCACCTTCAGGACAAGCAATCCACGGCTGGGAATTTGAAGTCTATCTTTTTTATGAAAAAGACTACAAAAAATATATTGCTGAATATCAGATAATCCAGAAAGGAAACACTATTGTTTTACGTGTCGTACCGGCTAAGTTCTTTTCTGAGTATATACAAAATACCCTAAGGTCTGACCTAAAGCAGATGATAGGGGAGGAAATGGTAGTGGAGGTTGAGCCTGTCAGATATATAGAGTGCGCTCAGAACGGGAAAAAACCTCTCATAAGGATTATCCATGACATATAGGACAGTTCTGGTATAAATCAATCCACACGCTATACAAGACATTATGAAGTTTGCAGACCTATATAGCGAGGCTATTATCTGGACGTGTTATCTTGAAAACTTTCCATGCCCTGAACGCTACCTAAATATCTATGGGCTCAGCATAAATGAACGTCTTATGTTTGATCAACTTGGAGGGCTGTCTCCTTTTGACGAGTTTTATGTTCGCTGCCCGGGCAGAGAGATAGCACGCGGCATAAGTGATTTGGGTTTATCAAAGAAATCACTCATACTGCCGTGGATATATTGGCCTAAAGGTCATCTCGACACGCTTCAGGGCAAGCACGTTATAGCTCCTTCTGCTGAGATGTTTAACCGTTTTGATAACAAGGTAGAGACAAAGAAGCTGTTTGAGAGACTGGGGATTCCAACACCAATGTGGAGTTTTTCAAACAATGTAGCACAAATGGTGGAAAAGCCTATTCAGGACTCGGCTGGCGGACTTGGTATAAGCCTAACTTCGCTGAATCCGAGGGATGGGTACTTCCTTGAAGAATATGCTTCTGGATACAAGAGCATAGGAATTCAATTTTTTATCTATGACGAGGCTGAGTTTATTTGCGCAGATGAGATGCTGTTTAATTCTGATGGTACTGACGCATTCACTTTTCATGCTCAACGAAATGTAGAGATAGATGAATTGCCGGAAAAATTAATAGATAACTGTCTTAAGCTTATTGAATATATATCAGACAAGGGCTACAAGGGATTTATCGGTATAGATGTACTCGTAAGAGAGGAGAATTACTACTTCCTTGAGATAAACCCAAGGGGGATAGCCTTTTTGCCTGCGTATTTTGCGGCATCTGCTCGGGGGTGGAAAAGATTCAAGGCATATACAGAGAAAAAGACTCCGGGAGATAACGCTTTGATCCTTCTGGATTTTGGCAAATTAAAGAAGGTCGTTGAGAGGCTTTCATAAAGGCGCTATATGGCAAATTTCGTTTTAGTATACGACCCTGATACAGAACGGCGTAATATTTTTCTAAGTAATATCCAGATCACAACAAAGTATTTTGTAAAGCCCTTTCTGAAGCTGTCTCAAGGCATTTACATGGAGACAGAGATGCCGGACTTCTCTTATCAGGCGGGCTTGACTCAAGAACAGTTGGAGGGTACCTCAAAAAGAAAGGTATCAATGCAGTGGCGCTAACTCTGGGGTCACACACGGACATTGAGATGATGTGTGCTACCAAGACAGCAAAAATATTGGGGCGATGATACCCCTATCCATTTCAATGATGGCATTGTGAATGCTTCAGGCAGAAAGATACTGCTTGGGCTTATGTTAATGGCTGGCAATAATGCCCTTTACATATAAAAAAGATAAGATTCTTATTTTTGGCGGTTACAGCCACGAAAACAGAGGCGACCATGCAATGCTTGGAGGAATGGTCCATCATCTTATGCAGGCAATTCCTGATGTTCAGATGATTATATATTCAACTGACCCTGAAAAGATAAACGGTCTTTTTAATGCAAAAATTGTCTGGTCTCCCGAGGTCTATTTTGCCATTTGCGATAAAAGTTTTTTCAAAAGATTATGGTTTAAAAAGCTATTTGCTTTAGCTTTGGGTGTATGGTTTATATTAAATTTTATTATGTTTAAAACTATAGGGAGATGCCTTATAAAAAATAAGGCATCTCTTGGTTTCTATAGGCAGATGCTTGATGCTAAGGCATTGATATTGTCAGGAGGCGGGTATTTAAACAGTATATGGTCATTAAACGAATTATATCCTAAGGCATTTATAGTAATTGCAGCAATATTATCGGGAGTTCCAGTGGTAATGCGCAGTCAGACTATAGGGCCGTTTATCGGCAGATTTGACAGATTTATTGCCAAATTAATTTTCAACAGCATGAGCATAATCGGGTTAAGAGATACTGCAGAAAGTAAAAAGTCTTTGCATGATCTCAATATAAAAAAGAAAGAGGTTTTTACAGGAGACGATTCACTTTTTCTACCGCTTGTTAATGGAGACAGCCTAAAGGAGATTTTTTTTAAGGAAAAGATACCGGCAGGCAAGAAATTAATAGGAGTAAATTTTAGAAACCCAGGCAGTTATGGGAGCGTATGCAGAGAGGTAAAGATTGATTTAATTGCTGCATTACTGGATAAAGTTGCATCTCTAAGAGATGCGCATATTGTATTTTTGCCAATCAGTTATAACACTGGAGATGATGATAGGGTGACGGCTGAAAAGATTCAGGCGCGCATGAAATTAAGTGAAAAAACAACTTTAGTGGCTAATCAATATAATCCAGCCGAGTTTAAAGGACTCATAGGCTCAGTAGATATAGCAATTGGCATTTCTTATCACTTTTTGTTGTTTGCCTTAAGCGGCAGGGTGCCTGCCGTGGGGCTGTTTCCTGATGAATATTACAGACGCAAGAATACAGGGCTTTTTGAGTTGTACGGCATTCCGTCTTATTGCTTTTCTTTAGAGAAGGCAGATACGCCTGATGCTGTAATTAATTTGATTAATAAATTGTTTAAAGATAGTAAGGATATGCGTATGCTGCTTGATAAAAAAAATGTTCAAATGGAAGAAATAAGAAAACCCGAATGGCAAATGTTTATAGATTACCTTAAGGCTGCAAATCAACATTAACTATGGATATAAGCATTATAGTCTGCACACATAACAGGGCTAAAACACTTAAAGAGACACTCCTAAGTTTTTCACAACTAAAATGGCATAAAGGTACTTCCTATGAATTGCTTGTTGTAGATAATAATTCCGGAGACAACACTAAAGCCGTGGTTGCAAAGTTTGCAAGAGAAAATCCGAATATACGATATGTAGTTGAGGATAAAGTTGGGCTTTCGCATGCCAGAAACCGCGGCATCTTAGAAACTCAGGGCAATATAGCGGCTTTTGTAGATGATGATATTGCATTTGATGAATGCTGGGGGCAGGCAATATTGCAGGCTTTTAAAGATTACGAGCTTGCGTCATGCGTGGGCGGAAAGAACATACCTGTCTTTCTTGAGGGCAGCCCTGAATGGAAGATTGACGATGTTGCGGGATTTTATGGAGACACGAGGTTTGGCGAGACTCCAAAATTCATTGAGTTTCCTGAATATCCTTTTGGGCTGAATATGGCATGTAAAAGAGAAGTCTTCAGTAAGGTTGGTCTTTTCAGCATAGACCTCGGCAGATATGGCGGTTCTCTGCTCTCAGGAGAAGAGGCGGAATTTTTTTATCGTGTTAACATGGCAGGGCTGAAAGTCTTTTATACTCCGCATGCAGTTATCCATCATCGTATTCCAGCAGAAAGGACAAAAGCTAGATGGATTATTAGGCGT
>Ga0156225_114_pt1 | contig 5603 bp, 7 predicted proteins | sample RifCSPlowO2_12_FD_107873 | JGI IMG/M metagenome (GOLD analysis project Ga0156225, IMG submission 107873) | Bacteroidetes bacterium RIFCSPLOWO2_12_FULL_37_12 | reverse complement strand
GGTAATAATGGAGTAGATGAGTGCGTTATCCGGCTACCGAAGGTTTAGTTCAACAGTGACACTAAACCAGCATGGTTGATTCGCGGCTTCACGGGGCATGAGCATCTCTCTGAATTTGGTTTGATTAATATGAACGGGCGGGTGTATGACCCGGTGCTGGGGCGCATGTTAAGCCCTGATAATTTTGTGCAGGATGCGACGGGCACGCAGGGGTATAACCGGTACTCTTATGCCGCGAATAATCCGTTGAGATATGTTGACCCATCTGGTCAATTTATTGAATACATTTTAGCAGGAGCGATTCTACTTGGAAAATTTTACTATGATGGGTATAAAGCAAATGACAATGAACCAAACCCTTTTAAATGGGACTGGGGAAATGCTACCTACACCGTTGGATATTCAAATACGGGTGGCAACAGCTCCTACAGCACTGGTGTAGGTTGGGGAAATAATTATAGTACGAATGTTGGATATAACAGTAGCAATAATTCTGCAACTTTTGGGTATTCGTATAATGGTTCAACTTATAACCAAAGTATAAATACACCTGAACAATCAAGTGGTTATATTGACTGGAGAAATGTAGATGAAGCACGTGATAATATGCAAAATACCTACACAGGGCAAGAAGGTTTTAACAATGAAGAAATAACATCTCAGTTTTCACAATTTGGAGAAATAACTCGTGAGAAGGGTGGTTTTATTGATAATTATAATGATTTTTATATTTTCATGGTCAATAAAGCGGCAAATGAAGTAGTAGAGGTAGCCGCTTTTGGAGTGCAAGATGCAAACGGTACCAAGTACTATGTTCAACCTTGGGAATATAATACTCCTACAAATTCCGTCAATAATGCTTATGGTATACCAGGATATAGCAGAGAAGATATTTTTGCTCAATACCATACACATAAAAATTCCTATGGTCCTTCCCGATTTGATGCTATATTTACTCAAAATTGGAACATACCTGTGTACTCAATAGGAGCAGATGGCAGAATTTGGATTACGGATTATTATCCAAAAGGATATCTTATTCCACGCTATACGGAAGGAATGCCGTATGGAAAACTTATAAAACGGTAATAACATGTTAAAAAAAACGATATTTTATTTCCTGTGCTTACATATTAGCTTTTCCTTTGCAGAGATAAAAAAGGATAGCATTGCAAATAAAAAAATAGATGTTTTTAATCTTGAGTTAAAATCATTTATTGATACAATAAAAGTAAGAAACCGTAACACAAAATATCATGTATTTGTAGCTCATATTTTTAATTCAAAACCACACAGGGAAGATTTTTGCTTTACATTAGGTTATATTTTAAATGAGTATGATGTGGATGCTATTGCTCCTGATTATGTTTATTACTTCTATGATGAGATAATATTAATAAGGATGGACAAAAAAACAGATAAAACTTTTCTTGAAGCAATAAATATAAAACCAATCCTGGAGCAGGATAATATGAAAATTTTAAATAAACTGTTTCCTCAAAAAATAGGTGGGTTTACATATATCGCTCAAGGTTTCATTTATTGTGAAAAGGCGGAAAAAACTAAACGAACCTTTTACGAAAATTCGGATGATATTCCCTTAGAAATATCAATATTTGGTAATTTTCCTGTTGGAATGAGAGTAGAGGAAGTATCGCCTCCGAAACGAGATAGTTTGCAAAAGCATTGAACCCACTCCTGAACTTTCCATCAATTATATTTATAATATACCTGGGTATGGTAGAGAAGATGTTTTTGCTCAATACCATACACATAAAGATTCCTACGGTCCTTCTCTAATAGATGCTAAGTATAGGCAAAATTGGAACATACCCGTGTACACAATAGGAGCAGATGGCAGAATTTGGATTACGGATTATTATCCCAAAGGATATATTATTCCACGCTATACAGAAGGGATGCCTTATGGAAAACTTATAAGACGGTAATAACATGTTAAAAAAGGTGATATTTTATTTCCTGTTCATACAGGTTACCTTTTCTTTTGCAGAGATAAAAAAGGATAGCATTGCAATCAAAAAAAAAGATGCTTTTAATTTGGAGTTAAAATCATTTATTGACACTATGAAAGGAAGAAATGGTAACTTAAAATATTTTGTATTTGTAGCTCGTGTTTTTAATTCAAAACCAAACGGGAAAGATTTTTGCTTTACATTAGGTTATATTTTAAATGAGTATGAACTGGACGATATGGATGCTGATTATGTTTACTACTTCTATGATGAAATAATATTAATAAGGATGGGCAATAAAACAGATAAAACTTTTCTTGAAGCATTAAATTTAAAACCAATCCTGGAGCAGGATTGTATGAAAATTTCAAATAAATTGTTTCCTCAAAATATAGGGGGGATTACATATATAGCTCACGGTTTAATATACTGTGCAAATGCTGAGAAAACTTTACGAAATTTTTACGAAAATGAGGATGATATACCCTTGGAAATATCTGTATATGGTAATTTTCCTGTTGGAATGAGGGTAGAGGAAGTATCGCCTCCGAAACGAGATAGTTTGCAAAAGCATTGAACCCCGTACGTGCTAAGCTGTCTGGCAAGCAAGTGCGTAAGAGATTAGTACGTAAATAACTTGTAAGCTTTGCTTACTTCTATATAATTTTGCTTTATGTCAGAACACGATAAAACGCATGAAGAGAATTTGTTTTTTGTAAGTTTTAGCGTAATGGGTTGGATAGATGTATTTGTAAGAAGGGGATATCAAAATATTTTAGTGGAGAGCATAAAATATTGTCAGAAAAATAAAAAGCTTAAAAATTTTTGTTATTGTATAATGCTCAGGTCATGGTCACTTTATTGCCTATTCTGAAAAAGGTGAACTATCTAATATTTTACGGGATTTAAAATCATATACAGCCAAACAAATCATAAAAGTCATTGAAGAAAATCAGAAAGAAAGCAGAAAAGAATGGTTACTAAATCATTTTCAATATTATGGAAAGATAAGCCCTCAAAAACAAACTAATTGAAACCAAAATGACAACTCTTTTGCCATCACTGCAAGGAGAGATTGACTTAAATAACCTTAAAGAAAATATTTCCTTTGGTTTTGTAAAGCTTTCTGGGCATTACAACGGTGTTTTAAAAATCACAGAATATTTTGATTCGCTCAGGATTATTATTGAAGACCCAAATTTTAAAGAGAAGGAAGCAAAGATGTATCCGGAGTTATATTACACAAATGTTCAATATTCACCAGATGAACGAGTGAATGACATGATTAAAATGTTTTCAAACGAAATTAATGAAAACATCTCGCAAACCGCAACCGAAAATAATGGAACGATCCAACTTAAATTATTATCTTTTAAAGAAAGAAATAACCCTTTGCTAATCTTCTTTTCAATTTGGACTTTATGTGTGCCGACTTTAATTGGAATTCCTTTGAATAACATTAATACAACGCTTGAAATCCAAGTTACCATTTCCAATCTTCGCAATGAAACTCTTGGAACATACAAAGCAAATGGTTACGGTAATACTTTTATCGCAATGTATTGGGGCTATGGTAGCGATGCGCATAGAAAATCGGCATTAGCTGCATTTGCAGATGCAATGACAACCATTAAAGAGCAAATCAGAAATAATAAAACTGAATTAAAACCGGGGCTTACGCGAAAATAAAACGACATATAACAGTAAGATTAAAAGAATTTTTTTTAAAAAGAGCTTATAACGTAAATAATCTGTAAGCTTTATTTCGGCAAGCTCAATAACCATGCTTACTTTTTTGTAATTTTGCTACTCTTCTCCTCTTGGAATCCTAAATTATGTGTAACCACTTTATTTATTGAATCCACATTTTTTATACTCTTAAAAATATATAAATTTACCAACTAACATAAAATTCAATCTATATGAAAAAATACTTTCTATTTTACCTATTACTATTTGTGACATTCACGGTTTCAGGCCAAATAACAAGTGTCGCTCATAAACAGCATCCTCCGGATAGGGATACATCCGATAAAATCGCAATCATTACAATTGGCATATTACAAGGTGGTGGTTCATTAATAGGAGCGGATTTGGAAGTAACAATAATTGATGGAATTGCCATACAGGTAGGAGCCGGGTTAGTAGGTTTAGGAATGGGAATTAATTATCATTATAAACCTGGTTTACGGAACAGTTTTATTTCCTTAAGTTACTGGCATCAGGGTTCGGGAACATCCTTCATTCAAAGTGTTTTCGGTCCAACATTCGTTTTCCGGCATTTAAATGGGTTTACTGCACAGATAGGTATTGGCAAACTGCTCGAAATTTCAGAATTAGGGCGTAATGCATACAAGAAGCTAAACACAAATCCTCCTAATGTAATACTTCTGTATAGTGTAGGGTGGTATTTCCCAATTAAATAATATTCAAAAAAAAACCTGTGACACTTATGAAATACATTAATCTACTTAAAACCAAAGCATTGTTTAAATTTTTATTTATCTATGTATTTTCTGTAAACTGCATAAATGTTTTTTCTCAGGATATTTCAAATAGAGATTCTATCAATTCTATTTTAAAACCTGAAAAGAAACTTGCTTTAAGAAAAATTTTATTTTCAAATGATGTTTACTTGGAAGAAAAAAGGCAAGGTATTAACAAACTGATCCGGTTAAGCGAAAACTATCCTAAGGCAAATAAATCATTTAGAAAAGCAAGAAGGGTCGTTTATTATACAGTGGGTGGGACATTGGTGGACATTTTTTTATATGCTATTTTAAAGGAAGAAAATGATCCAAGAGCTAATAAGGGTCAAACTATAACAGTAAATTTTACCGGTCTGTTAATAATTCTTCCGGCAATTCTTTTTACTCATTCGTACAACAAACATATTTTTAGTGGGGTAGAATATTATAATAATGGTATGTGAAATAGATAGTAAAATAAATCTTGGAAACTTTTATTAATCTTGGACAGTTAGAGAAATACATCCCATTATAGAAAAAAGATACCCCACCACCACACCCCCCGTGCCACAAAAATCCACCGCTCTCATGCTTCGGTCTACGCTGTCGCGTAAGGCATTTATATAAAATAGCCGCACGCCAACCGCACTCCACCGCACAAGGAGTGCCTCTTCCAACTCACCATCCACAGCACAGGCACCCGCTATGCACACCTCCCGAAAAGGTCGGTCAGGTGCGCCTGCCGGCAGTAAGGCACTTTTTTATTCCATACGCCAAAGATTGATCATAAATCGCACTACAAAAAAAAAGCCCTTTGGTTTCCCAAAGGGCTTAATAAACACTGGCGGCGACCTACTCTCCCGCATTTTATTGCAGTACCATTAGTGCGATAGGGCTTAACGACTCTGTTCGGAATGGGAAGAGGTGTTCACCTATGCAGAAGCCACCATGAAGTCGGTTGATTCGATAACATAAAAAAAGGAAGCACGATACTAAAGAATTATAAAAACAAAATAAAGAAAACGTACGGGTAATTAGTACTGCTCGGCTTTGACATTACTGTCTTTACACCTGCAGCCTATCAACGTCATCGTCTATGACGACCCTTAAAAGAAATTTCATCTTGAGGCGAGCTTCGTGCTTAGATGCTTTCAGCGCTTAT
>Ga0156225_107_pt1 | contig 7986 bp, 4 predicted proteins | sample RifCSPlowO2_12_FD_107873 | JGI IMG/M metagenome (GOLD analysis project Ga0156225, IMG submission 107873) | Bacteroidetes bacterium RIFCSPLOWO2_12_FULL_37_12 | reverse complement strand
ACAATGTCATAACACTACCTTCTGGGATTACTCATGCAACTATTTCTGGCCTTACCATCACGGGAGGCACTTATGGAATTCACATTATAACCTCGGGATATATCACTGGGAACACCGTCAATAATAATACCTACGGGATTTACAACAATAAATATTCCACGGCAACTATCAGCGGGAACATTATTACAGGGAATGGCAGCTACGGAATATACAATTATGCCTCCTCACCAACCATTACTAAGAATACGATTATATCGAATAGCTACGGAATATACAATGATACCTCCTCACCAACCATTACAGGGAATACGGTTACATCTAATAGCTCGGGTATTGGCAACTTTAATTCTTCCAAACCAAATATTTTTTTTAATAATATTACACGTAATAAAAATAATGACATAGAAGTAGACATTTCTAGTTCACCAAATATAAGCTTCAATATCTATGATAATATTTCCGGTACTACAGGTGTAGGTGCCTATAACGTAAAATCAAATGGTGTGCCCCATTAAAATAGGGACAGCGCTCTATTTCTTAAGAGGTTGAATAGTTTTGAATAGGCGATAAACAGCGGCTAACTCTATGACAACCGTAATCCCTGAATTATGCATGGGTGAAAGATGCGAAAGACATGGCGGTTATCGGGCGGAGCAGACACACTGGTCATAATCCACCGCTTCGACCTTAAGAAAGATGAAGAACATATAATTGTTTAAAGGGTTTAATAGGGGTTTATACTGCTAAAGATGCCTGAATACAAAAAAGAAACTAATAAAATTCATAAAATTACCCTCGAATCTAAAATTGTTTATGTCATGTGGGGTAGTCTTTTTGCCTCAGTCGGAGACCAGGTGGTCATTAGTGTGTTTACACATTTCGTTGGGAATGGATCTAAAATAGAGATAAAAATTAAGGATAAATCAGGTAAGTGCTTAGAAAAGGTGACTGGCCAGATTTATAATAATAGTTTTGTCTGCTCTATTAATGTACCAGATAAAGCCAGAGATGAGCTGATATTTACGGCTAAACTTCCTAAACATGGCTTAGAAAAAGAATCACTATCATTGAAGATTATTCTTCGTCCTGAAATATTCAATGCCAGGTGGGATAAGGAGGAGGTTACGCGGGGCGAAATCTTGAAGCTTACAGCAGAGACAAAGAATATTCCTAATGAGACTGAAGTAATGATTCATATTTACGAACATGATTTTGACGATGCCCACGACTTTATTACCAGATTCCCTGCCAGAGTGAAGTTAAATAAAATCGAGACAGAATGGAGATTCGAATACCATGACAACGCGAGCAACATTCCTACATATGAAGAGATGAAGAAAATTGGCAGGAGTTATACTCCACCAGAATATTTTTTCTGGATTATTAGTGGTTCAGCCAAAACAAAATCAGGACTGATAAGGTTTAAAGACTGGATCGAGATAGAGTTGGTTTATCATGAGGGGACTCCGGTCAGTAACGAGGAATTTGTTGTAACCTTTGCAGATGGGGCAAAAAAGAAAGGAAATTTGGATCGAAATGGATTTGCAAGGTTGGAAAAGGTTCCGCCTGGTAAATTTATTATTGAATATCCTGACCTTAATATCTCATCTTGGGAGATACGAAGAAATAGGGAGTGTAAATGACAAAAAGTAATTCACAAATACTAAGCGGACAGATGCCGATAACAAGGGGAATCTCAGGTCACCGTATAACTTCAACTCTAAATGCACCCAATGAATGGTTTTGTAATTATCTACCTGTAACTTTTGATAACAAGATTGATTTGTTTATTGATGGACAAGATTATTGCGAAGACCTATACGAAAAATTAATAAATGCGAATCATTCCATTTGTATGACAGGACTCCACTTTATGGGAGATTTTGCTTTGAAACGAGATTCGGACGAATGTTGGGGGGATAATTATCCCTATCGTTTAGATAACGTGTTAATAAAATGTGCAAAAGAAAAAGGGGTGAAAATACGTTTATTAGTAAATCTTTTCTGGAGAGAAGGAGAAGGTGACCTACCTGAGCATAGAGATTTTGTCATTAATAAGTTCATTAACGGAGGTGAGCTGGAAAATTACATAGAGGAGACTTATAAGTTTTTTCACAAGTTAGAAGAAAATATTTCTCCAGATCTCATATTTTGTCGTGCTGACGTGCATAGAGGTATAATATTTAGTACTCATCATCAGAAAACTGTAATCATTGATAATAAAATTGCATACCTCGGTGGGATTGATTTAACGCATATTGACGGAGATCGATGGGATAATCAAAATCATCGATCCCAATATCGTGATCATGAACGTACTAATAAGTTCTGGCATGATGTCCATGTGAGACTCGAAGGAGTGGCGGTAAAATTTGTTGTTAATAATTTTATGGCAAGATGGCAATCTGGATTTGGGAAGTTATATAAGTTAAGGATCCAAAAGGCGTCTCACAGAGAAGTGGACAAAGAGCGGCTAATGACTACTGATAGAATCCGCAGCGTTCCTATGATAGATGTTGTTTGTCAACATAACCCTCCACATATGGAGATAAAGACTTTAGAGCAATTAAGAAAGAACCATAGTATGCCGCCATATGAGGCCCCAAAAATCGTTTACCCCGAGTCTTCAATATATCGTCAATTGGGCTCTGGCTCCATTTCTGCTACGCAAGTTGTTCGCTCAATGCCTAACCACGTTGGATATGATGAACAAAGGCCTCATTGGAATAGAAGTGCGGATAACTGGGAACATTCTTGTTTGGATGCCTACTTGATTGGGATTAGAAACGCACGAAAATCTATATATATTGAGAATCAATGGATTACAGACAAGGATATATGGAATGAATTAAAGAATGCTGTTATTCGAAACAAGGAGAATCCTGACTTTAGGATCGTTATTGTACTTCCTGCAGAATACTTGAAAGAAGCAGGATACCCTTGGAATCAAGCTTTAGATATAGGTCCATTGATTTATGATGTAATTCAAAATAGCCTTAGTTCTGAAACATTTGGAATGTATAGTCTATGGCAATGCTATCAACCACTAAAAGATGAACCTGGCACTTGGAAACAAATTTATGTTCATTCTAAGGTAATGATAATTGATGACTGCTGGTCTCTTATTGGTTCAGCAAATGCTGGAGGGATGTCCCTTACAGGACTAACATCACCTGGTCTACCAGACTCTGAAATTTCGATTATTCACTTTGACCAATCCTTTGCCATTGAATTCAGGAAACGGTTGTGGTCGGAGCATTTGCAACTCAAAGATGATGATCAAAGAGTTTTAGACTTTGTAGATGGAAGCAAAGAATTCAGGATACAAGCAGAAACGAATAGTTGGGATTGGAATAGTATAATACGGATTCATTATGCTCAAATTTATTTAGAACAAAAGAATAAAATTAAAATTGAAGAGGAAGAAAGAGAAAATAAATATAAAAAGTTAGTTCATCAGGTTGATCATCCAGAATTTTACCCAAAGTTATAGTAGAATTTGCAATAGAGGTATAAAAGCAGGGGGAATATGCGAAAGACATGGCGGCTATCGGGCGGAGCAGACACGCTGGTTATAATCCACCGCTCCGACATTAAGAAAGATGAAGATCCAGTCAAACCAGTTTTCCTGAGGTCGTGCCTTGATCGCTGGCTTGCCGACCCTCTATCGCGAAAAACCATTCTAGACATATATCAATCTATAGGCGGGGCTATTATAACCGGTGCAGATAAGCTATCTCCTCAAAGGATACACCGATATATCAAACCGCATCTTGAGGCAGCATTTTTACGTGGTGATTTCGTTGCGGTACGTCCACCACGCTCCCCCTCAATTGCAGGTCAAAAAGAGGTGCAGGATTTAAAACCTCCTTCAGCCTCGGTTGAAAAGAAACAGGAGAAAGAGAAGACATGGATTAAGTTACGTGTAATTGAAGATAAGTCGAACCGGCCAATTATGGGGTTAAAGCTTACTATTACTGCACCGAATGGCGCAGTGGTTAATAGTGTTACAAATTCAGATGGCACGATAGAGATTAAGGATATCAATGACGGTGTTTGCACTGTCACCAGTCCTGTTAAAATGACACGGTTAAATAAGACCTTCAATTTTGAGGGAATTGGTGAGAAACAAGCAACCCCGACAAGTACAGGGGCAGAACGGCATCCTGAGTCTGCCATAAATGGAGATAGTATGGCTATTGCTCTAATCAAGAGGCATAAAGTTAAAACAGGAGAGACCCTCGATAGCCTGGCTAAAACTAATGATTTAACATGGCAAGAATTATCTGAATTCAATTGGGGAACTTCAGTGTCTGAAGAAATTAACAGATGTCTTTATGAATATGTTGGATGTACAAATAAAACCACTGATGGTAAAAACTACATGTTTGATAGTAATGACGACCCTGGTATTATCTATATACCAAATAACTGGAAACAATCCAGTCTCGTTACTGATAAAACGTATACCCTGCGTGTTACTCTTTGTGCATATCCAGAATTCCAAGTTCTATACTTTATAGATCAACAGTATTATATCTTACCTAATGCTCCATATACCATTCTCGATGTAGAGGGAAATGTCATGGAGAGTGGGACGTCGGACAAGAACGCACACATAAAGTTGCCATCGAATTACCAAAAAGAGTGGAGGGTGGTAGCTGGTTCCGTTCACTCGATTAAGGGTACAATTTTCTTGCCTGACCTTCGTAAACCGTTAGCTGATCAACCTATTGAAGTAACTTTCTGGACCAAAAAAACGGTGAATACAAGGACTGATAATGACGGTCGCATTTCTTTGGAAAAAGTACCTCAAGGAAGTTTGGCCATACGGTGGCAGGGACATCAGGCAGTATATTGTGTGGACCGAGATAATGACAATGCATCTTTTATATTGAAATCCGCTGAGGGAAAGGGTGAAGAAATAGATACGCCGGATGATCATGATTGTCTTAATAAACTACGATTAACACCGGAGGTGACGGAAAGATACGTCATACTTAATCCGGTAGATGTAGAATTAGACCCATTTAGGCAATATCCACTGCATAAAAGTGTCGAAATTGCCATCTCGTATGAAATTAGGGCTGGTGATTCAACTCTGTCCAGCGGCAGTTTCAAATTTGTTCGTAATCAAAATGAGTTTCATAAAATCAATTTATCAGAGGAGTGGTACCAGACGATGACTAAAATTGTAATATGGGCTGAACCTTATGGCTATGCTGCACTATTGTCTCCGGGAGAGAAAGAAATCATGGCTAAGGGCAGACTGGAATACTCGCTGAACAGTAATAAAGATGATAATGAAATAATCTTTAAGTTTGAGGTTCTTAAAAGTGTTATTCAATTCATTGTCGATGAGATGAATTGGAACAAAAAGCATAAAGATGTTATAGACTATGCTTTGTGGAACGAAAGGGCAAATATACCTTTCTTAGGAAGTTACTTTAAGAATATGACAAATGAGGCATTTGCGAGAAAAGTACATACCAATGAAGGTGTTAAGGGTTTTGCGGCTGATATTCGGTTTCTCGGTGGTGGAGAATGGGATCACAAAGGGATCATCGGAGATATCTGGGGAGAACATAATCGGTTTGGTAATTCAGGGAAGTCATACTTTTATGATATTTATTCTAATATGCATTATGGTTACGTAGGGCATGCTGCTGGGTTCACTATAGATGAACTAAAAAGTGGTGCAAATATTCAACAGATGTTTGATCATGGTGAGAAAGATGATACATCCGACGTGGATGCAATAGTTGAAGGGTTTAATATGTATGAGGAAGATAAAAATGTAACAGTTGAGGAAGTATTGAAGATTATAGAAAGACATGATGAATGGCAAACAAAAGAACGTTATGTGGTTTGGGAGCTTATCAAGAAAAAAAAGCGTGAGGAAAGGGAAAGGATCATGCGAGATATCAAATATTCTGGACGATATCCAAAGTTATAATATGTATGTTTTGGAGACTATTTAGCCACAATTCCTTACAGTTTGCCACATGATACTGTATGATTTAATATAAGGAAAATCAAGTTATGGCTGATACTACTGTTATAAAAACAGAAGGTGTAGTATTCAGGTGGAAAGCGACAACGAATCCACTCAAATGGGTTGAGACACTTGTAATTGAAATAAAGCAGCAGGTTCTTCTAAAACCTGTAGGCAGTATGACAAACAACAAGCCCTACCTTATGATATACGAAGCGGATAGAGAAAATTGGGATAAAAAGACCCTATCAGACAACAAAGGTCTTGAACCAATCCTTGCCATTGAGGGGGAGTTTAACAATACTGGAAGTTTCGTTATTACAAAAATTATTCCTTCGATTAAGGAAGGTCATCTCTGCAGGTTTGGACTGCTGATCAAGGATATCGAGGACAAGACAATACAGCTCAAGGACAGAAATGGCAATGACGTAGACAATATAGAAGTGTATCTGCCGCCTATCGACAAGAATGACGAAGCATGGTATTTAGACTTGTCATTCCGGTCCAGCAAGGACTACGAACGGTACCAGGATAGATTGGTTCTTGATGCGGACTTGTCACAGCTTCTCAAAGGATCAAAATACCAAGATGATAGATTTGACGGCAAAGGTAAAGACAAGCATACCAAATATATCGAAAAATCCGTGGTGAACCGGAAATCTTATGACTATCTATATGTACACTGTGCTGCCGCAGCATCTGAATCAATCACAGAGTGGTATGAGTTTGCAAATGTGAGGGATATGTTCTCGAATAATGAGGTTGGTGCACACTTTATAATCGACCGCGAGGGGAATATCTATCATATGGTTAAGAACTCTGCTGTTGCAAGACATGCTAAAGGAGGAAATAGCAATGCAATCGGAATAGAAATGACAGGCTTAATTGATGATCTTTCCATCGCTTTATTGCTATCGAGAGCATTGATAAAACTTTCAAAGAGTCCTCCAACTCCTTCCTCAGGGTCATTGACAATTGATACAAAGGAATTTCTAAAAAAGGTTGTAAATTTCCTGTGTTATGGGTCGTCGCGTAAGACATATTTCATGAGGAGGGCTGGAAAAATGATTGATGTTATTTCCTCAAATTACCTCAATACCGATTTTTCTTCTCTTACAGCGGTCTGGGTTTCGAATGATCGGGATAAATGGGAAGAAGGAATCGTATATTATAGTGATCCGGCGGAAATAGTTAATATTGCCTTGCAAATACTCTATTGGAATGTACTTAAAGCAAAGATTGTTGGAAATAACATTCTATTGAAGGTAACAAACAGGGAATCTATTAAGGTTAAATTAGATAAATGTAAATGTATAAATCCGTATGGTGTTGATCTCGACACAAAAGAGGAAGGTATTACCCTTTACCGGATGAGCAAGGATCAGGAATTACAATGCACAACTGAGGATAAGACCATATTTGTCAATGTTAGCAAAACAGATATTACTGATTATAATAATAAGCTACTTGATAAGGTACTTAAAAAGGAGATTAAACGGGGTAATGCTAAGGAAAGATTAGAAATCATTGAGGAGATGATAGATGAACAGTTTAACAAACTTATAGGATATACAGATGCCCAATACGCGTCTCTGGCTGATTTGACACAAGCCCTGCACCAGATATATCAGTTCAAGCACGTTGTATCACACCACTTTGCTGATCATAAACGTAAGCGTGATCCTGGTAGTTATTTCGACTGGGATAAATATATAAGTCATAATTATCTTAAAGAAATGAGAATGCTCAATGGCTTCAAATGGGATATAAACGATGACAACCGGAAACCCAAAGAATTTGCCGAACGAATCCATGCTGGTAAGTGGGGTTAAGAATTCGGGAATGCCTCGTATGGTACCTACCTATCTCAACTAAAAGATGGACTAAACAGGATTAGGTAAAAGTCTGGATAGATTATACAGAATTATTTAATTCCTATTTTGTCATTATACCCCTAAAATAAATCCTGGAAGGTATTACTCAAAGATTTC
>Ga0156225_128_pt1 | contig 9720 bp, 7 predicted proteins | sample RifCSPlowO2_12_FD_107873 | JGI IMG/M metagenome (GOLD analysis project Ga0156225, IMG submission 107873) | Bacteroidetes bacterium RIFCSPLOWO2_12_FULL_37_12 | reverse complement strand
GGGGGGGGGGTAGAATTGACGATTTTAGATTTACGATTTCCGAATGAAAAAGTGCGTTATTTTTTAGGCAGAAAGCGGGTGTTTTCGGGGTTGTGTTCATGGTATTTATCGGGTTAAAGAGCTGGTTAAACTTTATAGAAAAAAAGCGAAATAAAATACAAATATACACTATTCTGTTTAAAGATGCAACATTTTATTTCAAAAGTTATCCACAATTTTAAAGAAAATAAATGGGTTACAACTGACTTCTATAAAAAAATAATAATGTTAGAAAATTAAGTGTTCTGGAGGCACTCTTTTATAGCAGAAGAGTTAGAAGTAAAAAAAATAGTAACTACTGTCGCGTGTATTATTTCTCGCTAATATTATGTCACGCAAAGTCGCAAAGTGCGCAAAGTATTAAGTGCGCAGAGTAAAAAAATCATTTATGATTTTTTTCTTTGCGTTCTTTGCGACTTTGCGTGAGAACTTTTTTTAATTACTAATTTTCAATTTCTGCGGGTTGGTTTATCCCAAAGAGGGAAGATGCAAGACAGCCGTGTCTTGTCAAAGCATGGATACCATAACCTTTGCAGTTTATCTCATAATTTATATTATGTTAAATAGAGATATGTGAACAAAAGTTAGGAATTGAATGCTAAATTTTATATATTTGCTTTTTATCAGTAATTATAAATGAAGCTTTCTGACCATGCGAAATTCAAACTTGAGATTTACAATATTTCTGAGCTTAAAATAATCAATACTTGTAGAATGTCTGCTGCAGAATATTTTGATAAATTGGAAGGTTCACATATAAAAATAATTGAGATACAAAAGAAACTTTTTGCAGTAGTTTATAATAAAGAGTCACAACTTATTATAACTGTCTACAAAACAGATTTAAAAACAATCAAAAATAGGCAAAAAATAAAAGATGGATTTAATATTTAAATACGGAACCTTTAAAAAACGTGTTGATAACAAAACAGGCAGTATCTTATTTTATAGAGATGATATAAAAGGATTACCTGAAAAAGTTATACAAGGAGATGGATTCACCGTAGAAATTAAAAATAAACAAATCTATCTGATTGATATTTTTAATACAGAGAAAATGCTAAAGAAAATGCTAAAGAATATCCACCAGAAAGTTGCATAAATCCGTAACAGAATATTTACTTAATTACGTATTAAAAAATTGCAAATTTTACTTTAGTTTTACTTATGTGTAACACATAAAGCCCTTAACCTTTCAGCAAGCGTAGGATGTGAATAATGCAAAACCACATTTATTGGCAATGGGTTGATTTCTGACAGATTTTCTTTGTTTAGCTTTTTCAAGGCATCTGCCAATGGTTCTGCAAAACCATTTTCTAACGCAAACCGGTCCGCCGAATATTCATTCCTTCTGGAAAAATAATTACCGGCTAATCCCAATACTAACGATACCGGGCTAAATATTAATCCAAAAGTTATTATGCCAAGATGAAAAGATGGCTTTGAAGAACCTAATATCCAGGCGGACTGCGGGAATTTCAAAAAAACGGATAAAATGAATAAAAGAAGTCCGGTATAAATTATTGAAATGAACAATCCTTTTTGGATGTGTTTTTTCTTATAATGCCCGACTTCATGGGCAAGTATGGCAAGTATTTCCTGTTCCGAATGATTAGTAAGCAAGGTATCGTATAGTATAATTTTTTTTCTTTTCCCAAAACCAGTGAAAAAAGCATTGCTCTTGGTACTCCTTTTTGAACCGTCAATCACAAATATTCCTTTTAGTGGGAAATTTATGGCATCAGCAAATTGAGTAACAGTAGTTTTTAACGAGCCCTCCGTAAGAGGTGAAAGTTTATTGAAAATTGGCAGAATAAGCGAGGTATAAAAAGTTATCGCTAAGAGATTAAAAACAATAAATATAATCCAAACATAAATCCAGAAATTATCAGGAGTAAGATAATATAACCAGATAGTAATCCAGGAGAGCCCCCCTCCTATTATTAGTGTCAGTAAATATCCTTTAAATTTATCGAGGATAAAAATTTTTGGCGTTGTTTTATTAAATCCGAATTTTTCTTCAATGCGAAAGGTATGATATATTTCAAAAGGGGTTTGCAGTAAATCGCTGGCTATAAAGAGCAACCCAAAAAAAGTGGCACTAACCCATATTTCATCTCCTATATAATCACGTATTCTATGGTCTAACCATCCTAAAAACCCTGCATATAAAATACCAAGCATCAACAATAACGATAATGTTTCAGTAACGAGTGAAAACCGTGCATTGGTCCACTGATATTGTTTTGTTTTTTCTATTTCCTCCTCTTTGTAGATGGTACTGATTTCCTGAGGAAGAGGTTTTTTGGAATGTTTGTATTCCAAAAAATCAAGTATCCGGTCGAAAATGTACTGAATGACTAATACGAAGAGTATAATATCTAACCAGAATCTCATTTTCCCACAGCCGCTTTTATGGCATCGTTCATTTGTTGTGCCTTGTCCTGCATTTTCAAAGTAGAATAAATTTTCATCAACACCTGCATATTTTCAACGTCTTTTGGATTCTGCTGGTATGATTTTTCAAGATACGGCAATGCTTTATTCAGGATTTCTTTTCCTTCGGTATCCAATTGCATCATCAACTTAGTATCATTGGTTTTATCAGCCCCGCTGAATTTCTCAGCGGCAAGGTTATTATAAAATATTCCGATATTAAAATTGGCAAGCGCATCGTTGGGATCAATTTCCAACGCTTTATTATAATAATACATCGCACTGTCAGTATTTTTCATTTGACCATATATATCTCCCAATTTAGCCCAGAGCAATTTATTTTTAGGGTCTTTGTTTGCGGCAATTTTAAATTCATTGATAGCCGAAACCTCCTTGCCTTGTTTCATAAATATATTTAATCGTTGCGTGGTTAATTCCATGTTGTCAGGATATTTGCGAGAACCTTCGTCATAAACAGAAAGTGCTTCATCTAATTTATTTTCATTAAGGAGGATTTTACCCAAAATAGAATATAAGACAACCGGCGTGTAATTCAGTTCTCTTAATTTGCCGGCGCAAACTTTTACCTCCTCTGTATTGCCGGAAGGACCTGCGGCGTAAAGTGAATAAATATATGCTGTAGTATCCTGTGGTTTAATTTTTTGAGCGATTTTGAAATAGTTGATTGCATCAGCAAAACTTTTTTTGGAATACATATCAGAACCCCCATTTACAGCGGCAACCCAGCAAACTTCAATTTGTTGTTTTACCTGAGCGCCAAATTCACCTTTTTCAGTATCGAATTCGACTGTTTTCTGAAATGCCTCCACGGCGGTTTCCAATGAATTTTTCGAAATAGATGAAAACTTTGGGGTAGTATTAATTCCCATATAGATTACTCCTCTGTAAAACCAAGTTTTCCCTTTCCGTGAGGTTTTCTCATGGACGGTTGCCCTGTCAATGTATTCTTTGGCTTTGTCATATTCACCTTCATTATACGCAAATATGGCATTGGTTACTTCCTGGGGCTGGCTGTAAATAAACAGCGGAAAGCAGGATAGAAAACTGATTATGATGAGTGATTTTTTCATTTTGAGTTTTGGTTTGTTGTGAATTATTTTGTTTCTAAATCTGGAATCCCATTCCCATTCTCCGGTTCTTCTGCAAATTTTTCGGATGAAACGCTGGCAACCGAGGATATTTCGTCTGTATCATCCAGGTTTATTAATCTAACTCCTTGCGTTGCCCTTCCCATCACGCGCAGGTCATTGACACTCATTCTGATTAAAATTCCATTTTTGGTAATAATAATCAAATCATCCGAATCGTTGACTGCTTTAATTGCCACTAATTGACCTGTTTTTTCTGTTATGTTAATCGTTTTTACGCCCTTCCCTCCCCTATTAGTTACGCGGTAATCCTCTATACTGGATCTTTTTCCATACCCATGATCAGAAACAACCAATAAGTCAATCTCCTTCAGTTTATCAACCGGAAGACAAACCATTCCCATTACTTTGTCATTCGCATTGGCAAGTGTCACTGCTTTAACTCCAGTGGCAGTTCTTCCCATTGGTCTCACCGTCTTTCCATTAAAGCGTATCGCCCTGCCCGAACGTAATGCAATTACAATTTCATTGTGACCGTCCGTCATTCGCGCCTCTAACAGCCGATCTCCCTCATTTATACTTATTGCGGCGATGCCATTTTGACGTGGACGGGAATATGCCTCTAAGGAGGATTTTTTAATCATTCCTTTTTCAGTACAAATAACTACAAAATGGTTATTTATATAATTGGAGTCCTCCAATGTTTCAACATTAATAAATGCCCTGACTTTATCACTGGGAGAAATATTTATCAGATTTTGTATCGCCCTTCCTTTGGATGCTTTGGCGCCTTCAGGAATTTCAAAAGCCCTTAACCAGAAAACAGTGCCCGTTTCAGTAAAAAATAGAATATAATTATGCGTATTTGCTACAAAAAGATATTCGGTAAAATCTTCATCTTTTGTAATAGCGCCAATGGAGCCCTTGCCGCCTCTGTTTTGTCTCCTGTATTCCGTTAAAGGAGTACGTTTGATATAACCGGCATGTGAAATAGTAATGACCATTTCTTCAGGCGCAATCATATCAATTAATGTTCTATCATCAGCAGAATGTATCACCAGCGTTCTTCGTTCATCTCCGTATTTATTTTTAAGTTCAAGTAATTCATCTTTTATGATATTCATTCGCAAATCACGTTGCGCTAAAACGGTTTTATAATGTTCAATCATTTTCAATACTTCCTCGTATTCGTTTTGAATTTTTTCTCTTTCAAGCCCGGTCAAACGTTGAAGGCGCATCTCGAGGATGGCTTTCGCCTGAATTTCTGAAAGATTGAAATTATTCATCAATCCATCTTTCGCAATATCAGGGGTTTGAGAGCTTCTAATTAATGTAATGATTGCATCAAGATTATCTAATGCTATCAACAATCCTTTTAAAATGTGCTCTCTTTTTTCTGCTTCCGATAAATCAAATTGGGTTCTTCTTACCACTACCTCATGGCGATGATTTACAAAATGCTCAATGAGTTCTTTAAGTGAAAGGGTTTTAGGTCTGCCACCCACCAAAGCGATTGTATTTACATTCCATGAAATTTCGAGTTGTGATAATGAGAATAAATTATTCAGGACTACATTTGAAATAGCATCCCGTTTTAACTCAAAAATAATGTTAGTACCATTTCTATCGGATAGATCTTTGATGTCAGATATTCCTTCAATTTTTTTATTGTTTATCAACTCGCCTATTTGCTCCAGCATTTTAGCGCGATTTACCTGATAGGGTATTTCCGTTATCACAATTTTCTCTTTTCCTTCCCCTGAAATTATTTCAGTTTTTGCACGGAGCAGGATTCTGCCTCTTCCGGTTTCATAAGCGGATCTTATTCCATCAATGCCATTAATTACTCCTCCGGTAGGAAAATCAGGAGCAGTAATGTATTTCATTAGTTCTGGAATGGTTATTTCAGGTTTATCAATAAAAGCCACGATGCCGTCAATAATTTCTTTAAGATTATGGGGTGGAATGTTGGTTGCCATACCTACTGCAATTCCAGAAGAACCATTCAACAGAAGATTTGGAATTTTTGAAGGAAGTACTGTTGGTTCCTGAAGAGAATCGTCAAAATTTGAAGCCCAATCCACCGTATTTTTATGAATATCATCAAGCATGTCTTCAGCCATCGCATGAAAACGTGCCTCTGTATATCGCATAGCGGCGGGGGTGTCACCATCTACGGAACCAAAATTTCCCTGCCCATCAATTAATTTATACCTGAGTGTCCAGGGTTGTGCCATACGTACCATGGCATCGTACACCGAAAGGTCTCCGTGAGGATGGTATTTACCAAGTACCTCTCCTACGATTCTAGCTGATTTTTTATGGGGTTTATTTGATAAAAGTCCGAGGTCTAACATTCCGAACAGCACCCGGCGGTGAACAGGTTTTAACCCATCCCGGACATCAGGTAGCGCTCGGGAAACAATAACCGACATGGAATAGTCAATGTAGGCAGTGCGCATCTCATCTTCAATATCAATATTGATGATTCTGCCTCGATGTGGGTCTTGTTCTTGTGTGGGGGAATCCAATTTAGTTGAGTTGATTAAAATTGGGTGAAAGATAGGAAAAATTTATGTCAATTGAAAGGAATTTATGCACAAAATAGTGTGGATTTTCAGTGAACTGCTCTCTTTCCCTCCACAAACTAATTTAGTAACTGCTTAGCAGCAAAATAATCCTATAGGAAGTATTGCCACTGATTACACGGATTAAAAAATAAAATCCGTGAAATCAGTGGCTACATTTTTTTCTGCTGAGTAGATACCTAATTTTTTATTTTGGCTTCCATTCTGGCTAAACTATCAATGACTGCCAGGTAGATTTCATCGGCTTTTTCAATGTTTTGTGTGTAGTATTGGTAGCTTTTGAAAAATTTATCCTTATCCACGCCGTTATAGTTAAGCAAATGATTTTGAAAATCTGACATGAGTTGCTCTGCAGTAAGTTTTTTGGGGTTCTGATAATTAAATTGCACCGCCGTTTCGGCAATATGAATATCCACCAGAATTTTGGTCATTTCAACGGGAGATAGAATTCCGGGAGGGGTAGTGTTTTGCGGAGGGTTGCAACGGAACAGTATTAAAAAGAATAAAAAAAACAAAGTGATCCTCATGGTGTAATTATTTTAAAAACCCTAAATCCCCCACCCTACTCCACCCGCTGAAATCCAAGTGTCTTCACTCCCGTGTCACTGACTATCTTTAACAAATAGAAACCTTCTGACAACGATGAAATATCAAGCCGGTAGTTTGATTCTGAAGAGGATGGTATTTTGGTAATGGATGTGGAATTTATTTTGAGAATTTCCTTCCCTGTTATATCTACTATAGAAAATTTACCATTAACATATTGAGAAGGTCCGCTGACTATAAGATATTTATTAGCGGGAACAGGGTACAATGAGATTTTACCGGAGTTAATAGTTTCAGCTATATTTATCAGTTTATCTACCTTAATATAATCAGTTTTTACCAACGTATTATTACAAAAACTTGATGTGGTAATTTTTAGTGTCACTGAAAATATTCCAACCGTATCGTATTGGTGAGAGGGAGCAGTAGCCACACTGGAGTCACCATCGCCGAAATACCAGGTGGAAGAAATCACCGAAGGACTGAGGTTCGTAAAATTAACCACTCCCCCACTGTCAATCAGAGTGACATCGGCTGAAAAATCTACGGTTGGTATGGCGGGAGCTGTTATTACAACATTTTCTACCACAGTGCACTGCTTGCTGTCTGTAGCTGTTACAAAATAATCACCGGCTGAAAGATTGGAAATAAATTGTGCTGTTTCTCCTGTATTCCATGAATAGGAAAAAGGTCCTGTACCGGAACTTGGAAATACGGAAGCAGAACCATTTGTACTGTTGTAGCAAGTAGGCGAACTGGTGGACACAGACAATGTAATACCTGTACCGGTTGAAATAGTAAAGTTGGCGCTTGCATTACATCCTTTTATATCAGTGACTGTCACTGTGTAAGTATTTGCCGTTAAAGAACCGGCAGTTGATGTAGATTGTCCATCGTTCCATAAATAAGTATAAGTGCCATTTCCTCCGCTTGCAGTTACTGAAATAGAACCATCTGCATTTCCTGCGCAGGAAACATCAGAACTTGAGAGTTTTGATACGGTTAATGGGGATGGTTGAGAGAGATTTATTGCAGAAGTGGAGGTGCAACTATTATTATCGGTTATCGTGACTGTATAAACTCCAGCGGATAAGCCGGAAATAACAGCAGTATTTTGTCCTGCAGACCAGAGATAAGTATAGGGTGAAATGCCACCAGAGAGTGTTGCTGTTACTGTTCCATCTGTGCCACCATTACAGGTTACATTCGTACCTGATGTAAATGCCGTGGGTCCTGACAAGTTTGATAGATTACTACTTTTGCTGACAGTGCAACCGTTTGCATCCGTTACTGTCACTGTGTAGGCACCTGCTGTAACATTGCTGATGGAACTAAGTGTCACTGTATTTGACCACAAATACGAATACGGTGATGTCCCACCGCTTACCGTGGCAATTGCTGAACCATTGGCAAGAGAACAGGCTGGGTCTGTTTTTGAAATCGTTAAATTTAAAGCCATTGGTTGTGTCACTGCAATACTTAAAGTCAATGTGCAGGATTTTGAATCTGTAGCCGTAACCGTGTGGGTGCCGGAGATAAGTCCGGTGACTGTGGAAGTAGTACCTGCACTTGACCATAGGTAAGAATACCCTGGCGTGCCACCTGACACATTTGAAATAATACTTCCATTGGCTAATCCGTTACAAGTGACATTTGTTGCTGATAAAGTTCCTGTTAAAGAAACCGGACCGGTAAGTGTGACTGAACCGGAAGATGTACAACTGTTTGCATCTGTAACCGTTACTGAATAAGTGCCATCACTTATGGATGAAATTAGGGAAGTGTTTGCACCGGTAATCCACACATATTGGTATGGAGAAGTACCTCCTCCGGCAACTGCTGTTGCCGAACCATTTGTACTCCCATTACAGAAAGGATTAGTGCCACTCACAGAAATTGTTGGACTGTTTGGAGATGTGAGAGTGGCACTTGCAGAATTTGTACACCCGTTGGAATCAGTAATTGTAACTGAATAAACTCCGGCAGAAAGTCCGGAAATGGAAGAACTTGTGGTTCCATCAGACCAATTATAAATATAGGGGGAAATTCCTCCGCTTGAAATTGTAATTATTGACCCATTATTGTTAAAACACCCGGTCGGATTATTTGATGAAAGGGTTAATGAAATAGAAGAGGGTTGAGTGATTGCAATATTCGCAGAACTTGTACATCCGTTCACATCCGTTACAGTGGTTGTATAAGTACCTGCTGAAAGATTTAAAGCAGTAGGTGTAACCTGTCCTTCTGACCAGATATAATTATAAGGTGATGTTCCGCCACTTGCTGTTGCGATTGCACTTCCATTTGCTCCTCCATTACAATCTGGGTTTGTTCCAGTGACACTCACTGTAAGCATAGGAGGTTGGTTAATAATCACATCCAAAGTATCTGAACAACTATTGGCATCTGTAACTGCAAGTGTATAAGTGCCAGCTGTAAGATTATTAATGGAAGAAGTTGTTTCAGTAGTGTTCCAAAAATAGGAAAAGGGTGATGCTCCTCCACTCACAGTAGAAATTACAGAGCCATCAGAACCTCCGAAGCATGAAATATCGGAAGTAGTAAAAGATATTGTAAACGGAGCATCATTTACCGCTCCATCAAGTAATAACTGACAGTTGTTTGCATCATATATTGATACAGAATAATTCCCTGCCGGAAGATTAGAAACCACAGAATCGTATTGAGTGGGTAGGGTGTTCCATGTATAAGTATAACCCCCTACTCCACCGGAAACTGTAGCTAGTATAACTCCATCAGAATCACCATTGCAGGTTACATTGGTTATTGTTAAGCTCCCGGATAATGCATTGGCTGGAAGAATATCAACACTTACAGATGCCTGACAAAGAGTGTTGTCATCGGTAACCGTGCAAGTATAAGTACCTGCACTTAATCCTGTAATAAGTGAATCAGTGCCACTGTTTGACCATAAGTAATTCAGTGTACCTGAATTGCCGGTGACACTTACAGTGGCAGAACCATCACTATTTCCGGAGCAT
>Ga0156225_101_pt3 | contig 10210 bp, 6 predicted proteins | sample RifCSPlowO2_12_FD_107873 | JGI IMG/M metagenome (GOLD analysis project Ga0156225, IMG submission 107873) | Bacteroidetes bacterium RIFCSPLOWO2_12_FULL_37_12 | reverse complement strand
CAGGAGGGGCGAATCTGCGTTACAGTGAATTTAAAGTATCCTACGCCATTGCAGTAGGAAGAATCAGACACATTGCGCTTATCGGACACAATAACTGCGGAATGGTTAATTTAATTTCGCGCAAGACAGAATTCATCAATGGACTTGTGGAAATGGCGGGCTGGGAAAAAGAACGGGCAGAAGAACATTTTATGAATTTTGCACCCATGTTTGAAATCGGAAATGAGGTGGATTTCATTTTAAGTGAAGCAAAACGGTTACGGCTCAGGTATCCTAAAATCCTGATTGCACCTTTGATGTATTTAGTGGAAGACAATAAACTTTATATTATACAAGAAAAATGAATCCCGACCTGTGCATAACCCTGTGGATAAATTTTTTGTCTTACTTTTTAATTTAATATAAAATTTTATACATTTGGACAAATTTTGACCAGAACACATTATGTCCAAAAAAAAACCAACCACTTTTGGGGAACGCATCCGGCAGTTGAGGGAGGGGCTTGAACTTCCACAACGGAAAGTTGCGGCGCTCCTTGATATTGATGCTTCCTTGTTTGCCAAGTATGAACGCAACGAAAGACAGCCCTCTAAAGAGTTGATAATTAAAATGGCATCTATTTTAAAGACCGGTAGCGAAGCTTTAATCCGGGAAGCACTGACAGATAAGTTTGCCTACCAGATTCTGGAAGAGGATGCAGATAGAAGAATATTAAGGGCGGCAGAAGACAAGGTGGAATATTTAAAAACTAATGGAAAATTTTAATCTATCATAAAATTATGGCAAACGAAAGAAAAAACGAGGCAAAAGTAGATATTGATCTTTTTAATTTTATAAGAGATCATAAAAAATATAAAAAGGAATGGACTGTAAAAAAAACAGCAAACAGTTATATTCAGGAATGTTTGGATATAGCAAGTAAAAAAGCTAATAACCAACGGGGGGAACCTGATTTGATTTATTTACATGAAGCAAGGAAATTATTGATTTTAATTGAGACAAAAGAAAGTATCAATTTTCATAAATCGAAAGAAGGAAATAACCCAATACATTATGCGGTGGATGGAATAAAACACTATTTATCCTTTTTTTTGATGGACAATATTAAAAAAGAAACTATAAAAAAATATTTTAAAAACTGGTCTATTGTAGGCATTGCTTTTTCAGGAAACATTAAAGATGAATACAACCATTTGATATCTACTTTTATAATTACCGACAGCGAAATTAAGGAGGTAGAAAATAAAGAGATATTAGACGAAGATGACTATATCGCCTTATTCGAAAATAAGGACTTGGAAAAGATTTCAAAGAACATTTCCAAATCATCCAGCGAGATTAACAGAATGTTGAGAACACTTGATTCTCAGAAAAGACCTGTCTTATTAAGCGCCTTAATGATTTGTTTATATGAAAAGGAAGGTTTGCCAAATGATTTTAAAGATAACTATGGTAATTGGCAAATAAATACAATTATCCTGAATATCCCATCCACCATTAAGGACATATTATCAAAAGAAGGGATTGATGATAAAAAAATTGAAGTTCATATTAACGAACTATCATTCATTAAAACGGATAATGATTTAATTTCCTCCAATATTTTAAAAAATGTTTTAAAGGAATTGGAAGAAAATGTTATTCCCTTGTTTAATAAAAAAACTAACTATGATATTATTGGTAAATTTTATGAGGAATTTCTCAGGTATGCAGGAATTACAAATGTCAAAAAAGGTATCATTCTTACTCCAAATCATATTACAGGACTATTTACAGAATTAATACCCATAAAAACCAACGATGTTATTATTGATATATGTGCAGGTACCGGAGCATTTTTAATTACGGGAATGAATAAGCTGATTGATGAGATTCAAAATTCAGATTTGCGCAACAAGTCGGAAAAAATAAAAATTTTAAAAGAAAATCAGTTGATCGGATTTGAAAAGAACACGACCATGTATTCATTAGCTATTTCCAATATGCTATTCCGAGGAGATGGTAAATCTAAAATATTTAATGTAGATGCTTTTTCTGAAGAAGCAAAAAATATTTTACAAAATCTAAGTATTAAGCCAACTATTGGATTTATTAATCCTCCTTATGGGGGAAAAGACAACGCTACAAATCCAACAAAAAAAGAAATTCAGTTTTTAGAAAACATGTTGGATATGGTTTCCGGGTACGGTATAATTATCGCTCCACAGTCCACTTTTTTTAGTGATGAAAAACAACGAAACAGGATTTTAACAAAGCATACCTTGAAGTATGTTATTAACATGCCGGCTGAATTATTTCAACCAAATGCGATGACTCATACAGCGATAGCCGTTTTTGAAACAAACAAACCTCATAAAAATAATGAGGTGATTTTTTACCATTTAGCAGACGATGGTCTTATACTTTCCAAAAACAGGGGTAGAACCGATGTGTTGAATAAATGGGTTAAGATTAAAAATGAATTGTTAAATAAAATAAAATTTCCAGATACATATACGGATAACATTCAATTGGTAAAAACTAAAATTAAAGAAAACGATGAGTGGATAATTCAGGCACATTCAAAAGTTGACTATAGTAACTTATCACCCAAACATTTTATAAATAGCATAAAAGAATTTATTATCTTTTATTCAAGGTTTAATTTGGGTTTGTTAAATAAAGTTATAGATGCTCTTACCTTGCTGGAAATCTTAAAAGACAGAATTAGCGAGAACTCTATAATTGATAAAAAGGTTATTCCTGATCTAACAATCAAAAACAACCTTTGGGCTGACTTTAAACTTAACAAGTTGTTCAGCATACAGAAAGGAGAACGTCTGACGGAAGTAGATAGAATTGATGGTAATACACCGTTAATCACCGCCTCAGCTTTTAACAATGGGATTACCGGCTTTATTGATGAAAATATATTTATGGAGACAAAAAAAGTATTTGAAAACAGAATTACTATTGATATGTTTTGTAATGTATTTTACCATACTTATAAATATTTCAGCGATGATAATATTCATACCCTATCATTTATAAATCATGATTTTGATGTTTACTATAACAATAAATATGTAAATTTATTTTTGGTCACTATATTAAGACAATTATCTTCTAAATATGATTTTGGCAGGCAAGTACGTTTAAAAAGAATAGAGAATGAAATTATTAAACTACCTGTTAATTCAAAACAAGAACCCGATTTCGAATTTATGGAGAATTATATCAAATCATTGCCTTACTCAATGTCCATTTAAACTTATACCTTTATACTTTATACCCTTATACCCTTATACCCTTATACCCTATACCCCCATGCCCTCCTCACTCACCATCTTCGGCCAGGAAATCATTGACGCAAACGCCATTGAACAACTAAAAAATTGCCTGAACGAAAATTCCATCGGCGTACTCACTGCCGATGCCCACTACGGTTACGGCCATCCCATAGGTGGTGTGGTCGGTTACAAAGATAAAATCTCTCTTTCCGGTGTGGGCTTTGATATCGCCTGCGGAAATAAAGCCGTGATGACTAATCTCATGGCAAAAGACATTGACACTCCCAAAATTATGATCGAAATCGTAAGGCAAATCGGTTTCGGAGTCGGAAGACCAAATCCCAATCCGGTTGACCATCCCGTATTTGACAAAATTGCCAACGCAGAATTTCACTATCAACGGGAATTATTAAAATTAGCAAGAGAACAGCTCGGAACCGTAGGTGGGGGCAATCACTTTATTGATTTATTTGAAGACGAAGCAGGGCGGCTTTGGATTGGTGTACATTTCGGTTCCCGGGGTTTTGGTTATAAAACAACCATGGGATTTATTGCAATTTCCCAGGGAAAGTCGTTTCGTGCTACCGTACAGGAAGGTCCCATGAATGAACCACCCATCTTATTTGATGCCACCAGTGAAACAGGCATTGATTATATTGCCGCCATTCAACTTGCCGGTGAATATGCTTATGCGGGTAGGAATACAGTAGTTGAAAAAGTGTTGGAAATTCTGGGTGCTACTTCTATACATGAGGTTCATATTCACCACAATTTTGCATGGAAAGAAGAGCATTTTGGCGAAAAATATTGGGTTGTGCGTAAAGGGTGTACTCCTGCTTTTCCGGCACAACAAGGATTTGTGGGAGCATCCATGGGAGATGACTCGGTGATTATAGAAGGTATAGACAGTGAAAAATCAAAACAAGCGCTATATTCTACCATTCACGGTGCAGGTAGGGTTATGTCACGCCGTAAAGCCGCCGGTAAAAAGAAATGGAAACACGGTCGTTTAATCAGAGCAAACGACGGGGTGGTAAACTTTGAAGCCGTAAAAGCCCAATTAAAACAAAAAGGTATCGTTTTGCGTGGGGGAGCCGCGGATGAAGCACCAGAGGTTTATAAAAAATTAGATGAAGTGCTGAAATTCCATGAAGGAACTATCAAAATACTTCATCGGCTTAAACCGATTGGAGTGGCTATGGCGGATGATAGAAGCTATGACCCGTATAAGGACTGATACAAACCTTCAAGGTTTTCCCACGCTTCAAATCCATGCAAAACCTTGAAGGTTTTGCCACTTCTTTCGTTTTCCTCCCTTTTTTATTTATTTTCTTGGACATTCAAATTTTTTTTCCTACCTTTGCGGTAATTTAATAAATTTTACTTTAACTCAACAAACTTACAATGAACATTTATGTAGGCAATTTGCCGAGAGAAACAAGTCAGCAGGAACTTCAAACAGCGTTTGAGGCCTTTGGCCAGGTTTCAACCGCCGTAGTTATCAAAGATAAATACACGGGCCAATCAAAAGGATTCGGTTTTGTAGATATGCCGGATCAAGAACAAGCTCAAGCCGCTATCAGTAACTTTAACGGCAAGAATTTTAATGGACGTCCGCTTACGGTAAACGAAGCGCGTCCACGTACCGAAGGAGGACCCCGTAGCGGTGGCGGCGGCGGCGGAAGCCGTGGTGGTTTTGGAGGCGGTGGTTATTCGGGTGGTGGAAGTGGTGGCGGTTACCGTGGAGGTAACAAAGGCGGCAACAGGTGGTAACCACTTTGAAATTACAGGAATAGGGGTAAAAGGATATTTTCTAATACACTTCTTACCCCTTTTTTCATCTAACAATATTCCCCCTTTTTTAGTTTTTTAACGCAGTTCAATGCGTCAGACAGCCATTATTGTCTCTCACTGTGTAGGTATAACTCCCTGCACACAGAGCAGAATAGGTTACGGGAACAGCTGTGTTGCTAAACTGCCAGGCAACTCCACCGTTGTTTGAATAATCATACGGACTGGTTCCACCAGATGCCTGTATAGTTACGCTCCCACTGCATTGACCAAAACAATTTATATTAGTTTGGGAATTTAATGCGATGGTAATTTGCGCAGGTTCAGTAATAACAACGGAAAGCGTTTTAGTACAGCTATTGGCATCTGTCACTGTTACTGTATAAGTACCATCCACCAATGAAGAAATATCTTCCAAAGTAGCGCCTGTTGACCAAATATAAGTGTAACCGGGTGTTCCACCACTTGTAGTTATATTAATAGACCCGGTAGCATCACAAGGACATATCACATTTGTACTTGATGCCAATGTTACTGTCACTACAGTTGGCGATGATATGATATAACTTGCTGTATTAGTACAACTGGATGCAGTGGTTACCGTGACAGTGTATGTCCCTACTGCAAGAGTAGAAATATCTTGAGTGGTAGCACCGGATGACCAAATATAAGTGTAAGGCGCCGTTCCCCCAGTGACATTAATATCTAATGAACCGGTGCTTGCACCATTACATAAAACATTGATTTGAGTGACAAGTGAAATAGTGGGTGCACCTGTTGAAGTTAAGGTTGTAGAAAAAGTGGAAGTACATCCACCGGAAGCAGTCACAGTGACGGTATAGGTTCCTCCCGAAAGAGAAGAAAGATCTTCTGTGGTAGCAGTATTTGACCATAAATAAGTGTATGGCGAAGTTCCACTTGCGGCAATCAGGTCAATAGAACCGTTTGAAGAACCGCAAGTTGGGTTTACATTGGAAGAAGATAAGGTAGGAGGAGTGCAAGGCAAGGTGCAAACGGGACCAGTCATAGTGAGAGTGAAATCACAAATATTTCCACCATAGCTATCTACCATTACATAATAAGTGGGACCAACCGCAAAAGAACCGTAGGTGAGCGTAGCATCAGCCATTGTGCCTGTATTAGAACATTGATTGCCCATGACACTTCCATTACATCCGGAAACAAACCAAATCTGGCTACCGGCGGAATTATTACAATTAAGCATGTGAATGGTAGCGGTGACAGTTCCGGCTCCGCAAATAGTAAATGCATAATACATATTTCCATCGCTGGAAATAAATCCGGGTCCCGAGCAGTTTAAGGCGGGAACAGCACCGAATTGATCCTCAGTCCATTTGCAACAATCGTCTGGCTTGGAGCCGTTAGTACTGCTTGAAACCGTAACATTTAATCCTACATTACATGGGTTTGAAAAACAATCTCCGCAAGGCGATGGTGGCACACAGGTTATTTTAGGATTTTTAGTATTAACTGTATTTCCTTCATTATACATTCGGATTAAATAGGTATTTCCCGAAACCAATCCTAAAGTAGTAAGATCAATTCCGGCAGTGCTGTTACCAAAACCGGGCATGGAATTTACGTTGTTAAAATCATCGTTACATCCAAGCAAGGTACATCCGTTTGAAGAATAAATTGCCATTCCCGGGTCATTACCTGCACCGCCTGCCGCCTGGTCGCCCATTAAATAGTTCATAGATGCCGGGTCATATACAAATGATATCCAGGTACTGGTAGAAGGACTACCGGTACCAAAATTACAAGTAGCTACCGGAGCGCTTCCATTATTTGCGCCCCCTTGGTTAGTAAATGACTGTCCTGTAGAGGAAGGACAATTTGTAAATGAAAGTGATGTAGTTACGCATTGTGCTTTCAACAAATTGCCTCTGTTAAAAGCTAAGATAGTAATAATAAAAATCCACGAACATAAGATAGAATTTGATTTCATTTTGTCCAAAAAAAAACCAAGTGAAACATTCAATAATGGCAAAGGTGAGAATAACAAATCTCTAACCCCTACCGCACATTCTCGCTCAATCCGCCACTGGCGGATTGCCGTATTTTTTTGGAGAGGGGCTGTTGTGAGGTCTTTTAAGTTGACGCGTATCCCTCACTACCTCACCACCACTTTCTCAATATTACTTCCTTTAGCGGTTTGAATCTTCAGAAAATAAATTCCTGTGCTTATTTCAGATAAGTCAATCTGTAGTTGCTGATTTTCATTTCTGTTTATAGCCAATTCCTTGTATATAATCTTGCCGTAAATATCAGATAACGTCACAAGAGTATTAGCATAATCCTGAGAATTAAACACCACGTTTAATTTCTTACCGGCAGGATTAGGGAATACCACATATCCTTGCTTTTGCAATACGTTATCCAAAGAGGTCTTCAGTTTGATTATAATGCTTTTACAAACAGAATCACAACCATCTACCGTCAGACAAACAGGATACGTGCCTATAGCAGAATAACTGTATTGTGGGTTTTGCTCTGTTGAAGTATTTCCATCTCCGAAATCCCAGTGCCACTCAGTGCCACCGGTGCTGGAGTTAAGAAATGAAATCAATTCGGAAGTCAACGCAGTATCGGGCATGGAAATTCCTGCCGTTTCGGTATTTACATTAACGGAAATCACCGACTCCGAACTGCATCCGTTTGAATCGGTGCCGGTGACGATATATACAGAACTGTTGGAAGGAATAGTGAAAATCGTTGAAGTCGAGTCACCGGTATTCCAGAAATAATCCTGTGCACCGGAAACAGTCAGTGTCACTGATTCTCCTTTACAAATCAACGTATCGTTACTAACTAAAAGCTGGGGCAAGGCGTTAACTTTTGCAACTCCGGAGAAAGTTGTCTCCGCGCCATTGGCATCCGTAACAATCAAAGTATAATTATAATTTCCGGCTCCGGAAGGATAAGTATATTCTGGAGTTTCCATAGTGGAGGTAAATCCATCATCTCCTGTCCATGAATATGAAAAGGGTGAAATACCACCTGAAACCTGTGCCATGAATTGTGAAGATACTCCTTCACAAACCGGCGATACGTTAGCAGAACTACTGAATAGTTCTAGTACGGTATCTACATTTCCCAGAACATAATTTCTTTCTCCGGTCGGGCTTACCAGATTGCTTTGTTTTACAATCAACACTTCTTTCATACCTCTTCGTACCCTGCTGGTTGGCAATGCACTCCAGTCAGTCACGGCATCGGGACGATATAAGATTGTATATTTTCCATCGTCAGTGGTAGAGTCATATCCGGCAAGGGATGCAGGATTAAATTCGAGGATGGATTCAATGTCACTGTCGGAATGAAGTTCCCAATATGTTTCAGAGAACTTCTTCACACCGGCAGGCAAGTCACCTCCCGGATTTAATGCAAATGCCCTGAACTCCACATTTTGATTCTGTCCGGGTGTCAATTTTAATCCTACGTTAAGTTCATCTTCAAATTTCTTATAAACAAATTCCGGGTCGGCGCCCTGGTTTGAAAATATGGTATCAATTTTTACTCTGGCATCGGGCTTGGTTATAGCCAGCGACCAATTGCTGAAATGCTCGGTGACAACACAAATTTGATCTCCCGAAATGACCGGGACGCCGGAAACAATAGTCCAGGGACCTCCTATATATTCCTGATAAACGAGATTCAGATATTGAATATCGGAAGTATTGATTTCGTTAGAATCGTAATCAAAACAAACTTGTACCTGGAAATTGTCGAGGGTAGAACCCAATTCCCAGAATTCATTATTGAAAACAGTGGCAATGGTATCCTCTGCCTGGGTGTAAGGCGGATCAAAAGGATAATAAACAACAGTGGCACTGGCTGAATCGGAGCTGGCAATATAGGCATTGAAATCTAACGACACTCCCGTGCTTGGGAAGGTTAAGAGGTCTCCCGGCGCGACTATTCCCAACCCTTTTACATATACCGGTTTTTCTACCGGAAGCAGTTCAAAAGTATAATCATAGACAGTATAGAGTTTATTTCCTAAACTGTCATTATAAATGGAGTCAATGGCTAACGAGGTGAATTCTGCCAATATCTGATTATTACCGGTAGAAGTATATTCAGCATAAAAAGCGGGATCGCCACCTGAAATTTCTCCACGCATCTTTCCTTTGAGGGTATCGGGGCATATAAATTCAATAATTGTACTTACATTTTTCAATGATAAAATATTTTTCCATGTACCTGAACCGGTAGTATCCATTTGCAAGGATGCTGTGCCTTCCGTGTATATCATTTTTTGCCGGTTTGCATCCACGTTTTCGTGATACGTCAAGTTTTGGTCACCGAAAATCATCCTGAACCGGTCAGCAGTGACACCCGAATAGGTAGTTGATACCTGATTACTGCACTGACCATAAATCTGTGTGCCGGTTCCGGGGTCTATAGTAGAGATACCCAGATAAGCGGCGCTTGAACAATTGTCGGGACCTACAGGACCTTCCGGAAGAATTCCGAATAATTTATTGGTGAAACTAAAAGAAGGCAATGGACTGTTGTCAACAAAAATGGTGATTTCATCTTTAGCTCCGCAACCATTTTTAGTAACGAATACAGAATAAGAACGTGAAAAAGCGGGTGCCACAGAAATTGTCATGCCGGTCATTCCATTATCCCAGGCATAAAACTCACCACCGGGAGCCGCTGAAATCGTTATCGAGTCACCAAAATTTATTACCGTGTCAAGTCCGGCATAAGCGACAGGAACGGATTTTACGAAGACGGTGACAGAGTCCACTGAAATACATCCGGAATTTTCGACAACTTCTACATAATAAGTAGAAGTAAGCACAGGACTTGCATAAGGATTTGAAATAGTTGTGTCACTCAAACCGGTAGAGGGCCACCATTTATAAGATTTTCCGGTGGAAGCTTTTAACTGAACTTTAGAACCACGGCATATAGCTGTGCTTAATCCTGCATCCGCAGATGGTGACACAACGGGAACCAAGCCGACCAATGAGTCAACACATCCAATAGGATTTGAAATAATCAATTTTACAGGATAATTCCCAGTTGAATCAAATTTATAGTAAATGCTGTCTTTGGTTGTCATATCAATACTGCCATCGTTCAAAATATCCCATTTAAAAGTACTCCAGGTTCGC
>Ga0156225_143_pt1 | contig 10570 bp, 8 predicted proteins | sample RifCSPlowO2_12_FD_107873 | JGI IMG/M metagenome (GOLD analysis project Ga0156225, IMG submission 107873) | Bacteroidetes bacterium RIFCSPLOWO2_12_FULL_37_12 | reverse complement strand
TTGTAAAGGATAATCAGTTGATATAAAAAAGTAATTTATACACATTAAATATAATGTCAATTTTTTGGTATTGAATTAAACTTGGGGACATTGGGAGTAGGGGAGATAGTATTTATGGAAGATTTTGATGATATTGAACAACAAGTGAGGAATATAATAGTGGAACAGCTTCAGGTAGATGTTCGAAATGTAACGAAAGATTCTACAATAGATGGACTTGGTGGTGATTCTTTGAAAGCCCTTCAAATATTATCCTTATTTGAAACACATTTTAATATATCTATATCCGATGAGGATGCTATTAAAATTAATTCATTCAAAAGTGCGGTTGAGGTTGTAAGGAAGCATTTAAAAAAATGAACAGAAGAGCGGTTATTACTGGTATTGGCACAGTTACGTGTGTGGGTATAAATAGAGATTCATTTTGGGATGCAATTATCAATGGGAGATCTGGTATCAAGAGAATCAGTTTTTTTGAGCCATCTCAACACAGAACACAAATTGCAGGAGAAATCAGAGATTTTGATCCTCTTAAATATATACATAGTAAAGAAGTCAAGGATATGGATAGGATAAGTCATCTTTCTATCGCTGCAACTGAGGAAGCGGTTGATAATGCTGGTGGAAAATTGTCCAAGGATACAGGTATTATTATTGGTACTGGAATAGGTGGTATTACTACCGATGATATTGAACATAGTCTTTATAACTTAAAAGGACCAAGATATGTACATCCTTTAGCGATTCCAATGATAATGTGTAATGCTACAGCATGCCATATTTCGAAAAGGTACGGTTTAATGGGGCCTGGCTATACAGTTGTTACTGCCTGTACTTCTGGAACCAATGCAATTGGAGAGGCGTATAGATTAATAAAAAATGGTTACACTAATACAATAATCGCAGGAGGAGTAGATGCATCCATTACTCCTGGAATATTCAGTGCTTGGTGTGCGATGAGGGTATTATCTACTATGAATGATAATCCAGAGGGAGCTTGTAAACCGTTTAGCAAGGATAGGGGTGGTATGGTATTGAGTGAAGGTGCGGGTATTGTTGTTATAGAAGAGTTGGAACAAGCTTTAAAGAGATCAGCAAATATATATGCAGAAATAATAGGCTACGGTTCTTCCTATGATGCAAGCCACATAACAGCACCGAATGGTAATGGCCAAGCAATGGCGATGGAAATTGCATTGAAAGAAGCGAATTTGCCGCCAAGTGAAGTTGATTATATTAGTGCACATGGGACTGGAACAGTTTTAAATGATAAAATAGAAACAATGTCTATAAAGAGGGTGTTTAGTAATAAGGCATATTCAATACCGATAAGCTCATTAAAGTCTATGATAGGTCATACATTAGGTGCTTCAGGTGCGATAGGGTTGATTGCCAGTTGTCTCTCAATAAGAGATAATATTGTTCCACCAACTATTAATTACACAACTCCAGATCCGGAATGCGATCTCGATTACGTACCGAATAAGGCAAGAAAATCAAATTTAAATGTAATTATGTTAAATTCATTTGGCTTTGGTGGGAGTAATGGTGTTTTGATTATTAAAAGATTTACCTTATAATTCTAGTTGATTTATCTTTTGGTTAAGATCAGATAATGAGATAAAATTTAATTATTCTATAAATAAAAATATTTTAATTATTGGGCGGTTATTTGAAAGCTGGTAACCAAATTCTAAAAAATACGGGGTTTGTTTTTGCTTCTGGAATAGCTAGTAAAGTATTTTCATTCCTCTTTATAGTTTATGCCGCTAGAATTCTTGGTACAGGGAATTTTGGTATATTTGCTCTAATTGGTGCAGTGACATTTTTGCTCTCATATTTTGGGAACTTTGGTATCAGTCAGATGGCTATAAGAGAGATAGCCAGGAATAAAACCAGGGCAGAGGAATTATTTAATCATATTTTTTCCTTAAGATTATGTCTCGTAATTTTGGCATATCCTATTCTTGTGTTTGTAGTTAATCTTTTGGGTTATGGGCAGGAAGTGAAAAACCTTATTTATATAGCGGGTTTTTCTACTATATTTTCTACATTTTCAAGCTCTTTTAGGATCTTATATATAGCTTTTGAGAAGTTCAAAGTACCATCACTAATTCTCATCATTGTATCGTTCTTAAGTAGTATATCTAATATCGTTGTTCTCTTCTTGGGTTATGGTCTAAAAGGTGTCGTTTGGATTTCTTTTTTTGGTAGTTTGTTAGGTGCGATAATCTCAGGCATTTGGATAAGGAAAAGATTTACTAAATATAGGCTTGTTTTCAACATTTCAATATGGAAAGATTTAATATCACAATCTATACCCTTTGCAATTCTGTCGTTTTTCCAGCAAGCTAATAGATATATGAACATTTTTTTTCTTTCTAAACTTCCGGGAACAATTCCCGAAGAACTAGCAATGGGATATTATAGTTCCTCTTCCTCTATTTGTCAGGCAGCCTTAATAGTTCCTAGTAGTTTTAGACTGGCTGCGCTTCCAACTGTAGCTTCGAATGAAGAAAATCTTAAATTGATTGAAAATATCATCATGAGCTCCACAAAATCACTTCTTCTATTTGTTATATTTCCCATGACTCTTGCGACAACATTTTTCCCTCGAGAGATTATATCTATAGTATTTGGTGATGAATATCTACCAGCGGTTTCAGCATTAACTATCCTTGGTTGGGCATATGCTTTTCAAATTTTTAATGCCCCTGTTTCTGTGACACTTTCTGCATCTAAGGAAATAAGGCGGTTTATTCCATGGGCTACTTTAGGATTATGCATTAATCTTATATTAGCAATACCGTTAATTATTTATTATAGTTTCGTTGGTGCTGCAATAGCTTTTTTAGTTTCAAGGATTTTTGAAACTGTTTTAAGGAATTATCTTTTACGAACTATATGGAAAATAAAAAGACTAAAGGCGCGTGAGTATACGAGAGAGGTTATCATTATGGCAATAGTATTTTCAATTCTAATTTTAGCTTATATAAATTCTGTGGGTTCAGTAATGCTTTTAATTTTAACAATGACCTTATACTTTATTAGCGTCTTCTCTTTTAAAGATTTCCGCCAAATGATATTTGCTTTTATTGGAACAAAAGGACAATCAATATTTGGGGCAGGAAAGGCAGATGAAGAACTATAAGAGAATAGGCATAATTTTAGCAATAATTTCAAGTATAATAATTTTAACAGTTCTCCTTTTTAAATCAAATAGTGTCAAATCACTTTTAACATCTAGGCTTAGTCTGAAGAATGTGCCATCGTCTCAAAGAATGCAATACAAAGAGCGATTCTCACATGATTTGATAAATAAGACTGATTATTCAAATAAATTAGCAAAAACGCCGTGGCCTATGTTTCGGTACGACCCCCAGCATACGGGACGGAGCCCATTTAAGGGACCGGAGATTCCGAATTTTCAATGGGAATTCCCTACCAACGGAGCTATTGAGTCATCCCCGGCTATTGGTCCTGATGGTACAATTTATATTGGTTCGCATGATTTTCATCTTTATGCTTTTACGCCTGCAGGAGTTTTGAAGTGGAAATTTCTTACTCTGGGACTTATAAGAAGCTCTCCCGCTGTTGCTGCTGATGGAACTATTTATGTTGGTTCTTTTGACGGTAATTTGTATGCCGTTACTCCCGAAGGACAGATCAAGTGGAGTTATTATGCAGGGGCTCCTATTCTTACCTCTCCTACTCTGTCACCACACGAGACAATATTTATAGCATCTGGTGGTCCTAAGGATGGCGCACTTCATGCTGTTACATTTCAAGGAGATCGTAAGTTTAAAATTTTACTGGAAGGAACGATTAGCATTTCATCACCGACTTTGGCAAACGATGAAACGGTTTATCAGATTACTTATCCTGGAATTTTGTATGCCATAGATTTTCAGGGGAACATCAAGTGGCAACTGAAGATCGAGGAGAGTAGGGGCATCAGAACAACCCCAGCAGTTTCGGAAGATGGAACTCTCTATTTTGGAGCACGCAATGGGAAATTTTATGCAGTAAATCCAGATGGATCTGTGAAATGGACATTTGAATCTGAGAGTGATATAAGGTCTTCTGCTGCAATAGCAAAGGATGGCACGATTTATTTTGGTTCATATGATCATCATTTATATGCCTTAGATCCGACTGGACGACTACGGTGGAAGTTTAAGACAAGGGGACCTATTGAAGTTTCACCATGTGTTGATAATGAAGGGGTTGTGTATTTTTCTGCTCAGTCTGACCAATTTTATGCCGTGAATCCCGACGGTACACAGAAATGGAGTTTTAGACGAGGGTTTATTTACACGTCGCCGATAATTGGACCCCATGGGACAATTTATGATGCTGGAGACTATGCCGTTCGAGCGGTGGGTGATTTATTCCCCCGTGTAGATATATCGGTAGATGAAAAGATACTGAAAGTAGCCTTATCAAATAAAGGGAATACCTACGGGACTGTTGATGTGAAGATTTGGTCAAGGAATAGTAAAGGAGATGAAGTTCAGCTGTGGTCTGAACAAATAAATATTAATGCGGCAAGTAATATTGATAAGATAATTGATTTTAATTTAAGTGATTCTGTAATTGTTGGTGCCCGACTGCTCGATCCAGTGGATGGGGAACTCTTGAGTGAGAAGTATCTATTCATTAACAAAAGCAAAGATGAATAACCTTATCATGATAAGCTTAGATTGTGTAAGGCGTGAGGCGATTGGCTGTTACCATCGTATTTTTCCTTCATATTTTCATAATACGATTCCTGCTTTGAATCTTAGAGGTATGAGAAGATTGAAACGAGTATATGAACCCGTCATTGATCCAATTATAAAGTGGCTCTTTAAACCTAAAACGTCTTATATTGATTGTATTGCCTCTAACGGTATTTTATTTACACAGGCTGTCTCACAGGCTCCGTATACACCTGCTTCACATGCATCCATCTTTACAGGGCTAAATCCTTTCAATCATGGGATAAGACAATTTGTTGGTTTTAAGATAAATCCAAAGGCAATGACACTCGCAGAGAGATTGAAGCGAGACGGATTTCAAACAGGAGGGATTGTAGGTTCAAACGCTTTGGGTGAGTTTTACGGCTTTCATAGGGGGTTTGATATCTATGATTTTGACTCTAACCAATCAATTGGTAAAGTAGGCAATTTGAAACTATTTCGAAGAGACCATAAAGAGGTAACAGAAAAGGCATTGCAATGGATGAGCAAGATTGATGGTAGATTCTTCCTTTTTGTTCATTATTTTGATATTCATGAGACTATTGCGCATCCAATAACATATCAGCCATTGTATCAAATCTTAAAAATGAAAGAAGTGGACCAAAGCATTAGGAGAATAACTCAATTTTTGATAGATAAGGAGTTATATGATGATACAATCATCGTTATATTGTCTGATCATGGAAACGATTTCGGTATCCATGAGCCTGGCCATAGAGAATACTTATATGATACCACGTTGCTTGTCCCTTTGATTATCAAGGCTAACAGAGCACTCAGTGGTTTGCAGGTCACTCAGCAAGTACGGCTTATTGACGTAATGCCAACGGTGATAGAACTGCTTGGCTTGCCGCTTGATAATTCAGAAGGTTACGAGCAGATGGAGGGTGTTAGTCTTCTTCCGTTATGTAGGAGACAATATCAGGAAGAACTTCCGGCTTATAGTGAGACTTGCATAGAGTCTTCAGACGAGCGATGGGATATATTAAAAAATAGCTACATGAGTTTGAGATATTCTGGTTGGAAGATTATCGTTGATAAAATAAATCATAAGAAATCCCTATACAATCTGAATATTGATCCTTTTGAGTGTAATGATTTGTATATGACGAATAAAGACATGGAGGAATTATTATCACAAAAACTCGATAACCTCCTTACCCAATCGGCACAAATGAAGGGTAACATGAGTGAAAATGAGATTAGCATGATCAAGGAATCTTTGAGGGGATTAGGCTATCTTCATGATGAAACAGAATGATGCAAAGATACGATGGATGGTAAAAGCAGCCAAATAAAAATATCAGTTATTGTTCCAACATATAACAGGGCGCAGATGTTATCGAACACGTTGCGAAGCATAAAATGTCAAAGCTTACAAGAGGAAGCATATGAAATAATTGTTGTGGATAATGGTTCAAAGAATAACACACAGGAAATTGTAAGACAAGTTAATCAGGAGGAGGGGAAGCGTGTACACTACATATGTGAACCGAATTTGGGATTGCATAATGCAAGACATGCAGGTGCCCGTAAATCTATAGGTGAAATACTGGCATATACCGATGATGATGTGGTATGTGATAAAAATTGGCTGACAGCACTTTTAAATGAGTATCATTCGGACGAAATTGTATGCGTGGGTGGGAAAATACTTCCAAAGTGGGAAGTTCCACCACCTAAATGGATGAGATTTTTTGATCCATGGACGTTGTGTTTGTTAGATTATGGAGATACTGTAATTGAATGTAAATGGCCACAGAATCCTTTTGGTTGTAATTTTTCCATTAGAAAAGATATTTTATTTGAACTTGGAGGTTTTAACCCTGAATGTATGGGAGAAAATTGGATAGGCGATGGTGAAGCAGGACTTTTAAGGAGAATTTATGCCAAAAAGTACAAAGTTATTTATACGCCTGAAGCTATTGTCTGGCATATTGTCTATTCAGATAGGATAACACCTTACGGGATGAGACGGAGATTATCTAACTTTGGAGCTGCTCATTCTTGTGCTGATTACAAATTATATAAGTATAGTCCGTTTAAGTTACTGTTGAGATCTAATTTGTTTTTAATGAAATATATTAAGCATAGTCTTTTGGGATTGTGTGATAGATATATGAAGAGGGATATCTTTCATTTTAGGGAAGCTTTGAAAAGTTATAACAAAAGCAGAGCCCTTTATGAACTGAGATTAATTTTTGATAGTGAGTTGATAAAATTAGTGGCTAGGGAGGATTGGATAAATGGGTAATCGTGTTATCGTGATTGGGATAGATGGAGGAACATGGAAAATAATTGATCCGCTTTTAAAGGAAGGTAAGTTACCTAATATTGAAAACATTATTCAAAAAGGTGTAAGAAGTTCTTTGCAAACTACGATCCCCTCTCAAACAGTACCAGCATGGCCAACTTGCATAACAGGAGTAAATCCTGGCAAACAGGGTGTATATCATTTTTTAGCAGATTCCCATAAGGATTATGATGAAGGTAGGACATTGAATATTAATGATTTAAAGGTAAAAACTATTTTTGACTATTTAACGGAGAATAATAAAGTCTCTTTAAGTATTTTTGTACCTTTTACATTTCCTCCTCCCGAAATTAATGGTGCTATAGTTACTCCGGTAAGGATTTTAAAGGATTTGGGAAAGGCTGAGTTGAAGACTTTTCCTCCTGAATTATATAAAGAGATTCAAAAGGTTCTTGAAGTTAATTTAGGAACGTTGGCTGAGCAAAAGGCAAAAATAGAAAGGTTGAAGGATGAATTTAAACATGTTAATAAGATGCTCGTTTTGGAGAGGATGAAAAATCTTTATCTTTTTACAATTAAGAAGATTAAAGAAGGGACTCTTCATCTAATGAATAAATACAATTGGGACTTCCTTATGGTTGTTTTTACCCCCGTAGATGTCTTGCAACACCGATTCTGGCGGTTTATGGATGAAACACATCCGACTTATGAACCGACACTTGCGAAAAAGTTTGGGAAAGCTATTGCCGATGGTTATATTCAGGTAGACCAAGCAATAGGAGATATTTTGCGACAAGCTGGCGATGACATCACTTTATTTATAGTTTCTGATCATGGAATAGCTCCTGTTAGTAAATGGTTTTTTATTAATAATTTTCTAAAAGATATAGGATTGTTAAGGGTAAAAGGTATATCTCCATTTCGGTTAAAAGTTAAGACTTATCCACTTCAAAAAATTTTGAATAGGTCTAGGATGAAATTTTTGGCAGAAATGCTTCCACAAAGAATAAAAAAACTGAAGATACCATTATTTAGATATGGGAAAGTAGCTATTTCTGAAATGATAGAGTGGAACAATACTTATGCTTACGCCATGTCATTTGGCATTAATATAAATCTCAAAGGCAGAGAACCTAATGGTATTGTTTCTCCAAGTGATTACAATTCTTTAATAGAAAAAATAAAAATGCATTTATATCAATTAGAAGACCCGGATACTCGTCGTAAAATAATCTCAAGGGTGTTTACGAAAGAAGAATTGTATTCAGGTCCTTATATGCAATCTGCACCTGATATTCAGTTCTTACTTTCTGAACCTGACTATATGTTTAGTAAAAGTCTTGATGATACTGCCCTTTTCAAAAATATGAATCATGAATATGCAATAAGTGCCCATCATATTAATTCTGAGGAATGTGTTAATAATGCGATCTTTATGGCATGCGGTAAATACATTAAACCTAGTTCTATTGGTAGTTCTCCGCGAATAATGGATATTGTTCCTACTGTATTGCATGTTATGGGTATTCCTGTTCCTGAAAGTTTGGATGGTAAAATTATGACTGACATACTTGATAAAGAATTTTTAATAATGAACCAGATAAACTATCAGAAAGCTAATATTTTTAAAGAGAGAGATGCCGTATTTATTGGAGAAGAGGAAGAACAAAAAATGAAAGAGCATTTAAGAAACTTAGGGTATATAGAATAAGATACTTTTAGGAGGAAGTGATTAATGGCCAAAAAGGCGTTTCTCATAGGAATAGATGGCGCTACGTTTGATATAATTAAACCTCTTGTTGAAAAAGGAGAACTTCCCAACATTGCGAAGTTAATGAAAGAAGGTACGTGGGGTAATTTAACATCCACTTTTCCATCAATGACCATTCCAGCATGGCCTGCAGCAATCACTGGAGTAAATCCGGGGAAACTAGGTGTAAGTTCTTTTATAAGAAACACGCATACTTATGAACCGGATTGGGTGGTTTCTTCAAATGATATCAAAGCCAAATCAATCTGGAATTATCTAGAGCAAGCCGGGAAAAAGTCCATTGTTGTAAATATTCCTTATCTTTATCCACCTCAAAAGATTAATGGTATTATGGTCGCTTACTTTAATGCGCGTGGTATAGGTGATAAGATATCAGCCTATCCGTCGGAGATATCTAAAGAATTGTTTGATGTTCTGGACTTAGATTCATTAATGAAAAACAGGAGGAATTTTAGTTACGTTAGTATCTTTTCTAGATATGGCAACAAATCTTCTAAAGAATTTTGGTTGGATCAATTGGTTGACTTTCATCGTATAGCCGTAGAGAAGCTTCGTGAAGGTACTCTTTATTTAATGAGCAAATATGAGTGGGATTTTTTTATGGTTGTTTTCAATTCAACAGATTTTCTCCAGCACAAGCTTATATGTTTTATAGATAAGGATAACCCGGCTTATGATGAAGAACTTTCAAAGAAATATTATAATGAAATCTTTGATTGTTACAAAAGGATTGATAAGGCAATAGGTGACATACTTAGAAAGGTAGACAAAGATACGTTTGTCGTAATAATTTCTGACCACGGATTTTCGACTCTTAAAAAGAAATTTTTTGTGAATAAATGGTTAATAGCAAATGGTTTGCTTTGCTTAAATAGTTCAAAATACAAGATTACTTTATTAAAGGTTCCTTTGTTCGGGATTCTAACAAAGTTGGGAATGTTAAAAATAATCCACTTCTTACCAGAAAAAATTAAAAATATGCACATACCCATTATCTGGAGGAAGAAAAAGAGTTTTTCAGAAATTATTGATTGGAAGAAAACAAAGGCATATTCACATTCAGACACTATAAATGTAAATTTAAAGGGAAGAGAACCGGCGGGAATCGTAAATAATGAGGAATATTGGGATGTTATCAATTTTATAAAAAAGGAACTTTCTGTACTAAAGGACGATAAGACTGAAATGGCTATTGTCGATAAAATATATGAAAAAAGTGAAATTTATTCTGGTCCGTTTGTTGATAATGCAAGCGATCTCCAATTTTTCTTTAATTCTCCAAATTATGGAATTAGTACCAGCCTTTTTGGTGGTAGGGGATTCTTTGAGCAGATTACTAAAGAAGATAAGGTCGTTGGTGTACATCAAAGCGCTAATCAAGGGATTTTTATTGCTTATGGCACAGAAATAGATAATGGAAGAACGCCAAACACTCCACATATTATGGATATAACACCTACTATACTCTATTTACTAGGACTTCCTATTCCTGAAGAAATGGATGGAAGAGTTTTAACAGATATAATTAGAGCTGAATACTTAAGTAAAAATCAAATACAGTATACAAAGGAAAATATTTTTAGGGAGAATGTTGAAAAAGGTGCCGAATCATTTACCAAAGAAGAATCGCAAAGGATCATGAATGCCTTAAAAAACTTAGGATACTTTGGCTAGATTATTCATGAAATTCTATGTTGAGATTCTTCGTCGCTTTACTCCTCAGAATGGTAATATGAAAAAGCAGCATCCTTCCAAGGAGGTTAAAAAGCCTTGAATAGGCGATAACCTTTTGTGATATTAAAT
>Ga0156225_113_pt2 | contig 15899 bp, 8 predicted proteins | sample RifCSPlowO2_12_FD_107873 | JGI IMG/M metagenome (GOLD analysis project Ga0156225, IMG submission 107873) | Bacteroidetes bacterium RIFCSPLOWO2_12_FULL_37_12 | reverse complement strand
GCCCATGTTACCAGCCAAACCACCAGCACCACTTGTATTTGCAACTGTATTACCTGCTTGTCCATTTGCACCCGTAGTTACAGTGCCACCGCTACCCCCTCCACCGGCACCACCTGCACCATTAGTAATTGCACCACCACCACCACCATTTGCAATCACAGTAGAAAAAGTTGTATTTCCTCCAGGTCCACCTGCACCAGGTGCGCTAGAACCAGCAGCACCCACAGAACCCACAGTATATGAAATTACGTCAGCTGGATTTACAGAAATCGTTCCAATGGTATAGCCACCGCCACCGCCACCTGAACCACTTACCGTTGCTAAATTATCAATGTCACCAGCCCCACCACCCCCACCACCCCAACATTCCACTTGAATGGAAGTTACATTACAAGGGACTGTGAAAGAACCACTTGACGTAAACGTTTGAGTAGTTTGAGCAAAACTATTTATGGTTAGAATAGAAGTGCAAATTAAAAATATCGAAGAAACGAGATATCTCAGCTTTGCAAAAAAAATTGTAAAAGTTTTCATGTTAATGTTTATAAAGTTTAAAGTTAATATTTTAGCTTTATTATCTGGGGATACTTGTGGTTTGAGTTTCATTTTCCTTCAAATAAATAAACTTTACCCCATTCTCTTCCCTAAAATTTAAATTCTCTTCTTTTGTGTTTATTAGCACGTCTTCCTTAATAGGATTAGGATTAGAAGTAGTATTAACCGAACGAGCATTTTGGTCCGCTATTTCTTCTTTTTTGTTGATATTATCATTATTTTTTTTTAAATATTTTTCCTTCTCATAATTACGTTGTTGTATTTCGTTTTCTGTGGGTTGAGGAGTAACAACAGTGACATTGTTATAAATCAACTTACCATCCTGGTCGGTTGTTATGTTTCCAGTTTGTGAAAACACTGCATCACAGTTTAAAATAAAATAAAATGTGACAACTATAAAAAAACTGTTTTTAGATTTGTTCATGATTTTTTTTATATGACGAAATGATTGAAGTTAGCCGTTCACGCCTTAAAGGTACATAGTATCAATGAGAAAAACAAGTTTACTGAAAAAAAATTATCCACTACGGGCTGTGCGTAACCTACGAGGAACTATATTTTAAATTTTAATGATAAACACAAAGGTGCTTCAGATATTATTTGACTGCCTTAAAAGATGATGATACAATGCTATTGTCGTTATCAAAAATTTTAAAGAAATAAACCCCTGGACCATATTCGTTCATATCTACTTCAATAAACTCCGAACCTTCGGGAGCATATTTTTCAGATTGACTGACCACTTGCCCCAGGTTATTTAAAATTTGCAACTTAATATTCCGGCTCTGGCAAGAATTAACCAGAATATAAGTAATATTTACAATAGGGTTTGGATATACCTTAAAAGATAAATCCTCGTTTGCCACAAATTCTGCATCTTTTGGTTCTTTAGTGATGTTGGCTCTGCTTTTTCTTCCATCCTTGTAAAACTCGTCCAATTCCACAGAAAAGGTGCAATCTTTCTGGCTTTGATTACTGTTTTCAGAAATCCATGCACAAAAATAAACTGTTTCATATTTGTTATTTTCTTTAGTATTAGGGGGTGAAGAGTAGTTTGTTTCATAACAAGCACCATCCCAATTTTTTTTCCAAAGATTTCCTCTAGCATCTTTTGTAATGACCTGAAATATACTCCCCTCAAAAAACAAACTATCTCCAGAAGCTAACGTAACATTTGGAAACAAATGTTCAATGCGTTTATCCTTCATTTGGCTAACCAGAGTTAAAGGTCCATTAAAATCAGAACCCGACAGATTTATTATAAATCCTCTAAAGTCATATTCGGTATCGCTCGTCTGAACCATTTGCAAATGTGCTACAACCAATCCATCAGCAGAGCCAGCATTAGTTGTACTCATACCAAAAGATATTACTGCCAAAACCAAACACCCTGCTTTGAAGTATTTGATTGCTCTTGAATAAAATGTATTTGTTTTCATGACACTTCCTCCTTTTTGGATGGTGAAAATATTAAATTTTTAAATTTCGGTTCATTGAAGTAAAGCGACTATTCCACAAATGTACGGTAAAAAAAATGAATATGCAACTTTTTTTCACTTTATTTTACTAAAATTTTAATTTTTCTTTTTCCGGAGACAATAACGGGACAAATATACTCAAGTAATTTATAATGAATTAGTTGAATTAAAATAAAATCGTGCCAAAAAATCACTTAAAAAATTATCAACCACCTATCCCATTAATTTGGAAACTTTATTACTTTTTTTGTATAAACGTTATTCCCATTTTTGATTTTTACCAGATAGATTCCTTCCTTTAAATACCCGTCACTAAAAATAAATTTGTTTTTACCTGAATCATACGTTTTTACGTTTTCAAAAATTTTAATACCTTCCATATCAAAGACCTCTATAATAACCTCATAGGAATTATCTAAAATGAAATCCAAAGTAAATTCACTGCTGAAAGGATTTGGTGATATTTTCTGAACGTAGAAATCTTTTTTAGAAGGTACAATATTTATGATCCTACTAAAGTTAAATTTCCCATCATTGTCAAGCATTTTCAACCGGTAATAAATAACACTTCCAGCAGGGTCCGTATCAACAAACTGATAATTATTTATTGGGGAATTTAAAGAGGACGGTTCTACAAAACCAATATCTGAAAATTCATTAGCAGAAGAAGAACGTTGTACCATAAAGCTCAATAAATTTCTTTCATTGGCAGTTTTCCATTCCAATACGGAAGAATTTTCATTTTCATCAAAATGACCTGTAAACTCAATCAAAGTTAAAGGCAATGGCTGTGCACCCAATCCTATGGCGAAATCACTGAAACCGGTCATGGAAGAGAGCGTAGCGGATATGGGGTTGGAGCCGGTACCTGACTGCGTTGAATTGCTATGATTTGCCTGAAAAGTTGCCCAATTAGTGCCACTGTTATCCCTTTTAATAATAGTATGCTTGGTTGCGACGGAGCCACCGTTAGTATGCCCATGAGAAATTATGGTAATACTGTAAGTGACACTGGTTACCGCATTTGGGGCAATTGTCCAAAACCCGTAATTAAGCATATTGTCTATTTGCACACTGTTTACATAAATAGGAACATCGGCAGGTGCGGTTCCTGTGTGTGGTGTAGTAAAAGAAGAAACTATTGTAGAAATACCGGCGGAAGCGCTCAGGTTAATGTTTGAATATTCATAATTGGTTGATGTTCCCACGGGGAAATCATACGAACCGGTAGCCGCTACCGTTCTTCTTAGAAATCCATTTACTCTTGGACTGGAAGTATAAGCCGCTAACGAAATATCTGTCTGATATCCTACAATTGCAGTTGTTGAGTTATTAGTAACTCTCATTTCATTGGCGCCGGTATTGATGATTCCCAGCGTAAAAGTTAAAATTCCAGCGGCATTTACCGTATTATTTAATGTAACTCCTGTAGAGCTGTTATTAATAGTGAGGTTATAAAAATTTTCATTTCCTGCGCATGTAACAGTTTGAGCGGCAGTGCCATTAAATGTAACCGTGGCAACCGAACCCTCAGTAAATCCTGCTGTCCCGTAATTTGACCAGTTGCCGGAAACAGAAATATCTTTATCATTGGCAATGAATGCGCCGCTACCGGTATTGATGGTAAGATCGTGAGCGGTAATATTATCCAAAATAGTTTTTGTTCCAGCTAAAGTAAAATCAAGATTATAGAAATCTTCACCGCCAGGGCTAGCAATTGTTTGCGCTGATGTACCATTAAAATAAACGGTACCAACAGCACCTTCAGTAAAACCGTTTGTACCGTAGTCAGACCAATTTCCTCCAACCGTAATATTTTTATTATTTGCATCTAACACTCCCCCCGTTATAGTAAGATTTTCGGTACACTGAACATTTCCTGAAGTGCTTATTTGTTTAGTGCCACCGTTTCCGCTGATTAATAAATTAGCGTAAACAAAACCTGCCTGAGTAAATTGAACCGTTGTAGTACCGGTAGGGGATGAATATTCAACAATAGAACCCGCTTGGAAATCATAAGTATTATTGGTTAAGCTGAAATTTGAAAATCCTACCGTAGTATTAATGTTTAATTTACCTCCATTCATGATTCTTAATGTGTGACCTGCGGTTCCACTGGCGGCACAATCTACTTCGTTGCAGTTAATTACGCCACCGGTTCCGATAATCCATGTGGCAGGTATTGTAGAATTGCTGGAATGAGCATAAAAAATACCGGGAATATTCATTGTTCCATTAATAGTAAAAGTCCCACCGCCTGCGCCTGAACCGCCCGTACCATTAATACAGGCATTTCCTGAATTTCCTGCCCCACTTACTATCAAATTTAGTGTTGAACCGGCGTTCAATGTAACATTAAAGGTCGTCGTTGTAGGAGCATCATTGTATAATTGTGTCCCTGAGACATCATTCCATCTTAAATTAACATCCATAGCAATAATAAGATTGGTTGTGAGGTTGGTACTATATTCTTTTTTAAACCTGATGGCATCAAAAATACCTGTACCACTAATTGTAGTATTAGTGCCTTCAAATCTAAACCCAATGACATCTATTATTGCCCCGTTTCCAATAATTCCATTACAAATTAAATTGGGTCCATAAACATCAATGTATCGGTTTGATGAGGTGGATGTCACATTACGATATAATTTAGCACCATTTTCTACAGTTAAATTATAAACACTATAAGGTCCATTATTCAGAACTACTGTTGTTCCCGTCTGTATAGTTACATTTTTAGTAGTAGAATTAGGAAAATCGGAAGCGGCGACCCAAATGCTACCGTTATATGCTAACCATGTTCCTACTGCATTCCAATTACCTCCGGTGCCGGTACTTAAATAATCTCCGGTACCCGTGGTTGAAGGGACACAGGAAATTTCTATTCCACTAGACCAATTAGTGCCTTTCCTGACAAAAATTTTAATAAAATAGGTAGTTCCATTTGTCAAACTTGTAATTGTCTGCCCACTTGTAGAGCCGGCTTTATAGACAACATACCCTCCGAGCAATGAGGAGCCACTGCTATATGCGAGGTTTGCAGTATAAGAACTGCCATCACCCGTGGGCGTTCCTGCATTTACGTTTGAAGATGCTTTCACAACGATGAGGACATCATCAAAACAGCTTAAAGGATTTGTCCAGCCAACCGTTACTTGTCCGCTTGCTGTAACCGCATTTAAACCTGATGCATCCGGTACATCTAAAATAACTGTCAGATTTATTGTGTTAGGATTTCCGATTAAAAAAGGATTATCCGATTTAACCCGGATTCGATAGAGAGTTCCACTAACGGTTCCAGCAGGAATGGTGGCACTGATATTTCCGGAATTGGCAGTACTGCTCAGAGTTCCGATAACGGTGGCAACGCTGAAACTTCCGGTTTCGTCGGATAATTCAGCAGAATAAATATTTCCGGAATTAAAAGTTCCGGTAGAAGTGAATGGTACAGTGACACTGATACCGGTAGCGGAAGTAATACAAAAAGGTGAACCTGCAATAGTACCTGTGGTAATTGTGTTTGCCGAAATTGCTGTTATAATTATATCATCTATTTTTGCAGAACCTGCTGAGGAAACCGTACCTCCACCAACAGAGGTATTAGAAGTCATTATCCAACGGAAATACAATGAAGATTGGTTGTCGCATGCGGAAGGAATTGAAAGATCTGTTTTGACTCCTGTAGTCCAGTTATCCCCAACAGTGACACTCCCACTTGTTACATCCGTCCATGAACCTGCTCCTACTTTGTACTGAATTTTCCAGTCCCTTGGACCGGTGGATGTGCTTCTTTGTTTGGAAGATAACTTGAGATACGAATAACCTGTACCATTACATTCAATCTGATAATATTTGGTTCCACTTCCTGCATCCCAGCCGCTGGCTGAAATACATTTAGTAGAGCTACCTACACCGGTATAGGCAACCCCGCTTGCACCTGAAACGCTAACCTGTTTTGAATTAGAAGGTGTTCCGGAGTCATAGTTTAATGCAATTCCAGCGTCTGCATACTGGTCAGCGGAAGTAGCAGGGAAATTCCATTCTACAATGACAGAACCTAAGGTGCTTGTACAAATAATACTTGGGCTTTCGCCATCGGTAATTACCGCATCGGTGGCTTTAATAGTAAATGTTTCTTCCGTGTTAAATTGAAGATCAGACCATGTGTAGGTTCCAGCAACCAATGATTTGGTAAGTCCTCCGGCGGCTGATAAGGTTCCAGTGCCACCAAATCTTGAAAGAGTAACGGAAGTAGTTGAGTTTGCGTCAATATTTCCATTGGCATCCGTGGCACTAACTGTAGAGGAAAAACTGGAATTTGGGGCAATGGCACCGGGAACGCTAGAAAAACGCAATTCAGTGGCAACAACTGCAATTACATTTTTTGTACCGTCGGAATTAGCGGTAAATGCCGCGAGTTGCGAACTTGTACCGGTTCCTTCAGTAGTGACATCTGTGTTTACCAATTTAAATTGAAACAGTTTGCCATCTGCTCCGCTTACCAATGGATTTTTTAATGATACAATCAAGGTAATAGTAATCTTGCTTGCGGCTCCGTCTGTTACCGAAATGGAAGCTGAGGGTGTAAATACAATAGTTGTAGCATTTATGGATACAGTTCCTGCTGTAGGAGTGGCATTTGTACCTTCAAAAAATTTTGCATCAAGAATATTATTTGTCCAGGAAGCAACAGTGTTACTTGCACCTTGACTTATTGTGAATGAAGTGTAGTTTGTAGGAAGGGCATCACCGTCATTATCGGTACCATTTCCGTCGTATATATCAAATTTCCAAACCTGTGTTCCCAGTAAATTACTGGTGATGGAGGCAGTATTTTCCAAGGACGAAATTGTAGCGGGTTCAGAAGCAGATACTGTTTGAATGACACTTGCAGAAGCAGCCCCACCCGTTGTTGCGGCATTCCCTGAAAGTTCAATTAAGTTATAACAAGTACCCGAAGCGTTATATTCATAAACATTGTAGTAATAAGTTGTTGAAGAAGAAAGTCCGGAAATTGCAATATTACCTGTTGGATTGCCTGTACCTGCGGCTGTCCCTTTGTACACCACAAATCCACCGCCGCAGGCAGTGCCACTACCGTAAGTGGCATTGGCGGTATAGGAAGTTCCATTTGTAGGATCAGTGGGAGCGCTACCGGATTTGGCAACAACCAATACACCTGCATCGCCGTTTCCGCGAGTAAAAGCGATATTCATGGAATTGGTAGTGATGGTATTTGTGCTGAAAGAAGTGGCTTGAGTACAGGGAATAGAACAACCATCTGCAGTTGAACCATTGACCACAAGGTCATTTCCAGCAAAATCACCAATCCCCCAGGAACCAGCACCACTTTCTGCGGCATAAGCATAAATCCTGAAAGTAACGGCAGTAGATTTATCTGTCATTGTAAATGTAAAAGTTGTGGTTTGAGTAGTGGTAACATCTCCAATAGTTTGTTCTCCACCTAAATCAGATGCATAGCTATCCTCGCTGGAACGTAACGCAAATTTAACCGGTCCAGTACCCGAGCGCTGATGCTTCATTACAACACTGGAGATTGAAAATAATTTTCCACAATTAGGGGTAATTGTAAACTCATAATAATCTGACGCATCTAATGAAGTGCTTGTAGTCAAACTAGTTGAGTTAAATCTATCCGCATTGGCGCTTGAAGTATTTCCTGCACCACGACTTATGGTTGATGAGGTAAGCCGAGCATCATTGGAATTGGAATTGGCTGTAGATTCGGTGCCTGCTAATCCTGCGAAATCAAAGGTTAAAATCTGACCAGAAATATCTCCAACAAAACCCAGCATTAAACAACACCAGAAAAAAATCTTAACGGCCGATATTTTTAAATTCGTTGACATTTAAAAAAATAAATGAAAAATAATTAGTGTCACTATTACTCTTATAAAAAAGGGCTATCTAAAAAGACACACTTCACACAATTAAACTCACGCCCTAAAGATACTACAACTTCAAGTAAAAAACAAATTTTTTTTAACAATAAATTAACATTTTATTAACATTCGGAACATTATATCGAAATTAACGATAAATTAAAAATTATAATCTATAGAAATAATTAAATTTGCAAGTTTTGTTTAAATTTAATGACTTTGACACATATTTATTATAAAAAAAAGAAAATCATTGTGAAAAGTTTGATTTTTGATTTTAGATGTTGGATGTTTGATGTTGGATGTTTGATGTTCGATGTTCGATGTTCGATATTGGAATATATGAAAGAAAAAAGTAATACAGTTGCACGGGCTAAAAATTTTTCGCCACTATTTTTTTTTATTTTGGTGGTGGCAGAAGGATATTCGGTTTTATCTATAGAACTTTCCATATCACAGTTAACGGGAATATTTTATGGCTTAACGCTGATAGGTTGGACTTCAGTAATCGCTATTGTTATGTTTGGTTTAGCGGCAGGATATTTTTTTTCATCTTATTTTTTGAACCGTATAAAGGAATCGTCTTTTTTATTTTTCTGGATACTAGGAATATCTTTTAGCTGGATATGGTTAATTCCAAGAATGGGATTTCCCCTAATGAATTTTTTTTATGATTGGGGATTAATAACCGGCGTTGTTTTATCTTCCTTTATTCTTGTTTTTCCGTCTGTATTTCTGTTAAGCATGATTCCACCTATTCTATCGGGTATAAATACTTTTGAAATAAATAAATCAGGAAAAAGTACTGGGGTTATTTTTGCACTCTCCACTTTATCGGGAATTGCAGGAATCTTTATGAATGGTTTTTGGTTCATCCCTGAATATGGATTAACCATTTCATTTGTGATTACAGGAGCAGTGATTTTTCTTTTATGGGTTATTATAAGCATAAAAATAAAAAAACTAGTGTATAATTTAATTGTGATAGGATTTTTTTTAACCGGATTTTTTCTGACTTCTCACAAAAATAATTCTAAGTCAGTTGCCCGTTTAATTGAACAGAAAGAAGGCATTCTCGGACAAGTTAGTGTATTGGAAGTACTGCATCAGAATGAAAAAAAAATTAAGCGGACGTTATTTATTAATAACATCTCTCAAAGTGTAGTACAGAAAGGATTTGAGCATTTATCCTTATTGCAATATGTCCATCGCATTTCTGTGATTAGCAGTATTTACCCTAAAAATTCTGACGCATTGTTGCTTGGCTATGGTGCCGGGAATATTGCAAGCGAGTTGGTGCGTCTTGGTTTTAAAACGGATGTTGTAGAACTTGATAAAAACATTTTTGACATGGCGCGAAAGTACTTCTATTTTGAAAATGATAAAATCGCCATAGCCATTGATGATGCCAGGCATTACGTACGCACTTGCACTAAAAAATACGATATAGTTATAATGGACATCAGCACAGGAGAGACGCAATCATCCTATAATTTTACTGTTGAGAATTTTGGGATGATTTATTCGGAGATACTAAAACCTCAAGGAATGATTATAGTAAATTTTCAGGGATATGTTGATGATGAAAAAGGGAGGGGAGCCAGAAACATTCATTTTACTCTTAAGAAAGCTGGATTCAGCACCCATTACTGGGCGCTTGAAAAAGAGAAATTGAGTGATATACTTCTGGTTGGTTTTAAATCAAATCTAAAACTTGAAATTGATACAAGCCGGTTAAATTTTTGTTGTAAAGGAAATAATTTTGAAAAAACTTTATTTATTGAGAAATCCATTGATACTACCAATTTGAGAATACTTGAAGACGATTTACCTCTGTTGGAAAAATTGGTTTTGCCTGTCAGCATGGAAGTGAGAAAGCATAATATTGATTTGTTTGTAAAGAACAAGTTTGAGGTGGGGATTCCGTTGACGAGGTGATGAACTTCAATGGTTGGATGTTAGATGGTTAGATGGTTGGATGGTTAGATGGTTAGATGGTTAGATGGTTGGATGTTGGATGATGGATGTTGGATTTTGGGATATTGGTACATTATTAAATCATCAACTCTTTTAAATCCAGTTCAAAACCGGGTAAAACATTCTCGCCTGATAATTTTTTTTTAAATCCTTTCTGCATGAGGGGTTCCATTCCTGGTTTATAAATATAAGCAGTTTCTTCTATAGGATTTATTAGCCAAGCGAGGCGGCAACCATTTTCCATCCATTCATTCATTTTTTCTTTCAATTGCTTTAAAAATCCGTTCTGGAACGGAGTTCAATAATAAAATCCGGGCAAATATGTGCAAATTTTTCACGATCTCCCGGGGTAATGCATCACAGCGTTCTTTTGCTATCCATGCCACATCAGGGGAACGCATAACTTTATTGGGCAGGTTAAACCCAGCATTACTACTAAATACATAACCAAGTTTTGATTTACGATTCCATGCATGCACAAAATAATTTAATTCAGATTCCTGGTTTGAGGAAATAAAGCCTGTAGGTGCCATAATATAAATAGTTTGATGTTTATCTTTTTCAATACGAAGCTCATCGTTTTGAGAACAGAAATTAAAAAATTCTTCTTCGGTAAGGTGAAAGGCATCTGTTTTAATAGTGAGGGCTTCCTTGTTGATAACTTTTTATTAAAAGTGGAAAACTATACTTACAAATCCGCCCACAAGATACAAAATATACTTTACTTTTGCAATCATGAACGGATTTTGTCACTTACATACACATACACAGTATTCACTACTTGATGGAGCATCCCGGATAGAAAATCTCATTCTGAAAGCAAAGAAAAACAAAATGCCGGCATTGGCAATTACTGACCACGGCAATATGTTTGGAGTACCAGAATTTGTAGCCGTCGCGCAGAAAGAGAAAATCAAACCATTGATAGGGTGTGAATTTTATTTAGCGCCGGAAAGCAGGTTTGATAAAAAGGCAAAAGTGATAGATGCGGAACAGGATAAGAAAAATTTTTATCATCAGTTGTTATTAGCCAAAAATCCAAAGGGATATAAAAACCTATCCCGGCTTTGTTCACTCGGTTTTATAGAAGGATTTTATTATAAGCCCAGAATAGATAAAGAATTAATTACAAAATATCGTGATGGATTAATTGCCACCACTACCTGCCTTGCCAGTGAAATAAATCAAACCATTGTAAAACGTGGGGAGGCAGAGGCAGAAAATTATTTCCGCTGGTGGTATGAAATGTTCGGGGATGACTTCTACATTGAAATACAACGTCATGATATTGAAGAGCAAAACGTATGCAATAAAATTCTATTAAAATGGGCAAAAAAATATAACGTTCAAATCATTGCAACCAATGATATTCATTATGTAGAGATGAGTGATGCTGAAGCGCAAGATATTTTATTATGCATTCAAACCGGCAAGGATCGCGATGACCCGAAGCGTTTAAAATTCGACAACGACCAATTTTACATGAAGACCACCGAAGAAATGTCAAAAAATTTTTCGGACATTCCACAAGCACTTGAGAATACGATTGAAGTAGTTTCGAAAATTGAAGATATAAATTTAAAAAAAGATATTCTATTGCCTGTATATCAGTTACCTCCTGATTTTTCCACTGAAAATGAGTACTTAAAACATCTTACATATCTTGGAGCAAAAGCCAGGTATGACGTTCTAACTGATGAACAAACAAAGCGACTTGAGTTTGAGTTGGAAGTGATTTCGCGAATGGGATTTGCCGGTTATTTTCTTATTGTTGCTGATTTTGTAAAGGCGGCAAAAGAATTAAATGTAAAGGTAGGACCCGGCAGAGGTTCTGCGGCAGGTTCCATCATTGCATTCTGTCTCGGAATCACAAATATAGATCCCATCAAATACGATTTATTGTTTGAGCGATTTTTAAATCCTGACAGGATATCCATGCCTGACATTGACATTGACTTTGATGAAAAAGGGAGAGAAAAAGTAATAGAATATGTGGTAAAGAAGTATGGTAAAAATCAAGTGGCACAGATAATAACTTATGGCACTATGGCGCCACGTCTTGCCATTCGCGATGTGTCACGGATCATGAAAGTTAAATTAGAGGATGCCGATTATCTTGCCAAGTTAGTGCCGGAAAGACCTGGAATTACTTTACCCGAAGCATATAAAGAATCTGCCGAACTTAAAAAAGTCAAAGATGGAAAGAACGCGATTTTTTCAAAGACGCTGGAACTTGCTGAGAAATTAGAGGGAAGCCCCCGCCATACCAGTTTACATGCCGCAGGTATTATTATAGCCCCTTCCGATATTATTGAACATGTGCCTATATGCACTTCAAAAGATAGTGAGCTTTTTGTAACTCAATATGAACATAAATTTCTGGAATCATCCGGCATGCTTAAAATGGATTTTCTCGGTCTTAAAACATTAAACATAATTGAAGATTCGCTTTTATTAATAAAAAAAAATTACGGAGTTGAGATTGACATTGATAAAATTCCATTAGATGATCCCCGTACTTTTGAGTTATATCAACGAGCTGAAACGATAGGAACATTTCAATTTGAGTCGGAGCCGATGCGAAAACATTTAAGCGCACTAAAACCAACTAACGTTGAGGACTTGATTGCCATGAATGCTCTTTACCGTCCTGGCCCTATGGATTCGATACCGGAATACATACGTCGTAAAAACGGTCTGGAAAAAACAGATTTTACACATCCATTAATTGAACCCTTCCTGAAAAGTACTTATGGAGTGATTGTTTATCAGGAACAGGTTATGAAAATTTCACAAACATTGGCTGGGTTTACAAAAGGCGAAGCGGATGTGTTGCGAAAAGCCATGTCAAAAAGAGATAAACCCAAGTTGGAAAGCATGAGGGAAAAATTTATTAAAGGTTGTGGTGAAAATAAAATTCCGAATAAGATTGCAGAAGATTTGTTCGGCAGGATGGTGAAATTCGGTGAGTATGGATTTAACCGTTCACACTCTGCGGCTTATTCGGTACTTGCCTACCAAACAGGATATTTGAAGGCAAATTATCTTTCAGAATACATGTCATCGGTGTTGACCTGGAATATGAGCAGTATTGAAAAAATTGCTTTTTTTCTGGACGAGTGTAAGGCGCTTAAGGTAGAAACATTGGGTCCGGATATAAATGAGAGCGATTATAAATTTATAGCAAAACCAACTAAAGAAATCCGGTATGGTTTGGGTGCCATTAAAGGCGCTGGGGAAACAGCGATAACAGAAATTGTAAAAGAACGGGAACTGAATGGACCTTTTTCGGATTATTTTGATTTTGTAAAAAGAGTTAATCAGAAAGCGGTTAATAAAAAATGCATAGATTGTCTGGCTTACGCAGGGGCATTTGATTGTTTTAAAGAAATTCACAGAGCGCAGTATTTTTTTATTGCACCAGGCGAAGAACAAAACTTTATCGAAAAATCCATCCAGTATGGAAACAGTGTGAAAGCCCAAAAAAATCAAAAACATTTCAACTTATTTGGTGAAAAAAATCTTTACGATGCTCCCCCTCCTACTCCACCTTCTTGCCCACCTTTTGACCGTTTGACAAAACTAAAATTCGAAAAAGATTATATTGGATTTTATTTTTCCGGTCATCCGTTAGATGAATTTATCCGGGAAATAAGTATTTTCTGTAATTGCAAATCAAACGAATTTGAGAGGTTTCAAAACCGAGAAGTTTCTCTGGCAGGGTTGGTTACCAAAGTTGCTGTAAAAACCGATAAGAATGGAAATTCTTTCGGGATATATGAATTGGAGGACTATAAAGGTCATTTCAGCATAATGCTTTTTAATGAAGATTATCTTAAAATCGGACATTATTTTGTACCTGGAAAATTATTGTGGATGAAAGGGAAATCCCAATTAAGATACAAAACGGCTAATTATTGGGAATTCAGACCCTATCAGGTTTATTTATTACAGGAAATTCTTCAAAAACTCACAAGAATTGTTAAGGTTAAAGTTTCCTATAAATCCATTACCAATAATAGTATTGAAAAAATTGAAAGTATTTTAACTCGTTTTCCCGGGAAATGCCCATTAAAAATAAATCTAATTGATATGGATGAAAAAATGGACTTAGAATTATTTTCCAGAAAATTTCCCATTGAACCTCAAAAGGAATTATTCGAAACATTGGAAAAAGAGATTGGGGTGGTGGTGGGTTTTGAGTGAGGACCTCACCCCAGCCCCTCTCCAAAAAAATGGAGAGGGGTGAAAGAGATTTATGAAAAATATCTAAAAACAAGAAAATGAAAAAAATTATCCTTTTACTTTTTTTTCTGGTGTCGCCCTATTTTATTTTCTCCCAGTGGGGATATTTGAATTCTGGATGGAAAAAAAATATAAACTCAATTGAGCCGGTAGATTCTTTAACTGTTTACGCAGTAGGCGACTCGGGATTAATTTATAAAACAACGAATGGTGGGACAAGTTGGATTTCCCAAAATTCCGGTTATCCGGATGAAAAACTCACTTCTGTTTTTTTTATTTCCAACCAAATTGGGTTTATAACCGGTTCAAATGGGCTACTTTTATCTACAAACAATTTCGGACTAACCTGGCAAAAAAAAACTATTTCGACTTCAATGAATCTGAACGATATTTATTTTATAAATGCCACAGTTGGATTTATTGTGGGCGAAAATGGACTAATTTATAGAACTGATGACAGTGGAAATTCATGGAATGAATTAAACATAGTAACTACTTTTTTTCTAAACGCTATACATTTTCCTGATGAACAAAACGGATTTATTACCGGTAGTAATGGTACCTTATTAAAAACCAATGATGGCGGTTTAACCTGGGCGGTTATGGCTACTCAGACAAATCAGGTGCTGAATGATGTTTTTTTTATCAATAAAGATACAGGGTTTGTAGCCGGCTTGAATCAAACCCTATTAAAAACAATGGATGGTGCAAATTCTTTCACTCCTGTAAATTTATCCTACGGTGAACACTTTTATTCAATTGAATGCATAGAAACTGAAGATTGTTATATTACAGGGAATAAAGAAACCATTATTAAAATAGACAAGCAAAGCCAATCTACTCTTTTAAATGGGGGCGGAACAAAAACGATAAACACTATACGATTTTATAATTCCTATATAGGATATACGGCAGGGACGAATGGGATGATACTTAAAACATGTCCGGTTTCAGATTTTATCGCCTCTTCCTATACACTTAATCTGAATTCCACCGGTAATGTTACTTTCACTAATCAGAGCAGAAATAATACTAACGGTACATGGTTTTTTGGAGATGGAGCGAGTTCAACAGAGAAAAATCCTGCACACAAATATACTGCTGTAGGTGATTATAAAGTAGAGTTGATTACAGAAAATCAAAGCACATGTAAAGATACAATATCAAAATTTATTAAAGTAATAAATACACAGGGTATTGAAGATGAAATAAAATTAAATGCCATTCAGATTTTTCCAAACCCATTTAAGGATAAACTTACCATTGAATTAAATGTAAATAATCGTAGCATAACTTCTTTAGAAGTTATCACCCTCACAGGAGAAAGCATATATAAATCCCAGCTAAAAGAAAAAAGCGTAGAAAAAATATTTTCCGGGAGTGAGTTAAAAAAACTACCATCGGGGATTTATTTTTTAAGGATAGAAACTGCTCAGAATATTTTTTTTAGGAAGGTGATAAAATTATAGAACTATTCTTTTTTAACCTCTTCGGAGTCCACATCCGAAATTATTTTCTCAATAATTTTAAATTCTACGCGCCGATTCATTTGCCTACCTTCTGGGTAATCACTTCCGTCTGAAAGTTCATTGGCGGCAATGGGTTGGGTTTCTCCATATCCTTTTGCAACGAGTCGCTTTTTCTCAATTCCTTTAGCAACCAAAAAATTTACAACCGTCTGTGCCCTTAGCTGCGATAAGCTGATGTTGTATTCGGTACTACCTTTACTATCTTTATG
>Ga0156225_127_pt2 | contig 16110 bp, 11 predicted proteins | sample RifCSPlowO2_12_FD_107873 | JGI IMG/M metagenome (GOLD analysis project Ga0156225, IMG submission 107873) | Bacteroidetes bacterium RIFCSPLOWO2_12_FULL_37_12 | reverse complement strand
AAAAAATTTCCCGGAACATTTCATTCCTCTTTATTCAATGGTAACATTTCGTAGAATCCCTTACGCTATTGCCATGCAAAGAGGAAAAATCCAGGAAGGAATTTTGCAAAAACTCAGCGAAGGTATAAATACGATTGACGAATTAGACCTAAGGAAGGCAAAAATGCTGATTTCTGAAGAATTGGATAAAGTGAATAAAAATAATTAACTTTGCTTTTTAATTTTATCCCCTAATACTCTTAATACCATATACCCTCATGGTCCTAAAAGACAAAACAGTACTCATCACCGGAGCCGGCAATGCCATCGGACGTGCCACTACGGTATTATTCGCCAACCGGAGCGCCAAACTTTTTCTGGTGGATGATTCCATCGAAAAACTGGAGGAAATGAAAACCATGGGACATATTACAAGCGAGTGCCATACTTATCCATGCGATATCAGTAATCCTACAGCAGTGACATCACTTTATCAGGAGGTAATGAAAAAATTTGGCAAGGTGGACATTCTCATTAATAATTCCAACTTTGGGACATGGAAAAGATTTGAACAAAATACTACCGATGAAATTCTACAAACATTTAACAGAAACTCCTTAGGACCTATTCTGGTAACCCATACTTTTCTTCCGGGTATGATTAAAGCAAACGAGGGAAAAATAATCAATGTTTCATCTGTTTATGTAAATATTCCTTCTCCGGGGGTGACAGTATTTGCCGCATCCAAAGGAGCGCTATCAGCTTTTACTGATTCGTTAAGAATGGAACTTGAAGCCACACAGGTGGAAGTTATTGGTGTACTCACTGCTCCTCTCGAATCGGATTTTGTAAACTATTCAGCTCAGATTAAAAGTTTACGCATGGGCACGGAGACGGAAATTGCCGAAGTAATCCTAAAGGCGTGCAGTAAAAATAAAAGGAGAATGATTGCCGGTGTCTATGGAAATGTGCTGGTGAATATCAACAAGGTCTTACCAGCCCTTTCAGAGTCCATTACCCGCCAGATGTCGCGGGTAGCTGAGTTTAATGGGAATTAAGAAAATCGTAAACTTCTCAAGTAGGTGTTATTTCTCACAAATATTATATCACGCAAAGGCGCAAAGTACGCAAAGTATTAAGTACACAAAGAAAAAAAATCAACTGATTTTTTTCTTTGCGCTCTTTGCGACTTTGCGTGAGAACTTTTTTTATGCTGAGTAGATACAGAAAATCTTTATTCAAGAAAATAGCTCCATAAAATTGAATACTTCTTTTAAATTATCATTCATCATTTTTGTTGGATTAACACTGACTGCCTGTAATACATCCGGCAATAAATCCACACAAGACCCGAAATCGAATATCCTCTCACGCATTGACACTCTGGAAAGCAAAACGTATGATGATGCTTTTCGTTCTTCTCCCGATTTGAATTTATTACGCCGGCTATCGGCTCTTTACGATAGTTTCAGCACCGCATTTCCCGATGACACAACTTCTCCTGAGTTCCTTTTTAAAGCGGGCCAATTAAATGAAAATGCATTGAGTGATAATACTAAAGCCATCATGTATTATTCCAATGCCTATAAAAATTATCCGAATTGGAGAAAAAGGGAGTTTATGCTTTTTGCATTGGGGAATGCCTATCATAATCTGGGTGACACAACAAAAGCAGTAGAGTCATTATCTAAATTTAGCCGGCAGAATCCTACCCATGAGTTTGCCGATGATGCCTTGAATCTTATTAAATTTATACGCATGTCAAAAGCAGAAGTGGATAGTTTGTTTAAATGAATGAACCCAACCCAACGCAACTTAATCATAGGTCCCGCCTATCCATTACGAGGTGGAATCGCTGATTTTAATATGATGCTATGCAAAACATTCCGTCAGGAATTAAACATTGATTCACAAATTATTTCCTTTTCTCTTCAGTATCCTTCCTTTTTATTTCCCGGCGAATCGCAATACCAGGAGGGACCAGCTCCCGAAAGATTCCCCATAACCTCCTTGCTAAATTCAATAAATCCCTGGAATTGGATTGTTTCTGCTAATAAAATATCAAAACACAGCGCTGATTATATTATCGTAAGGCATTGGATTCCTTTTCTGGCTCCTTGTCTGGGAACAGTGGCACGAATTGTAAAATTCAGAAAAAAAACTAAAATCATTGGGTTGATTGATAATGTAATTCCACATGAAAAAAGACCGGGAGATTATCTGCTTACAAAATATTTTCTGAATTCATGCGATGTCTTTGTGCTCATGTCAAAGACATCGGTGGAGGACTTGTGCAAATTCAACATCCATAAACCTCATATCCTCCTCAAGCATCCCGTGAATAATTTTTTTGGTGAACGAGTTTCCAGAGAAGAAGCGTTAAAGAAATTAAATCTGGCGCCAGGTTTTAATTATCTGCTTTTTTTCGGAATCATTCGTCCTTACAAAGGACTTGATTTATTGTTGGAAACACTTGCATTACCCGGCATCCGGGAAATGAAAATCAAGTTGATCATAGCCGGAGAGTATTATGAGGAACGTTCCAACTATGATGCAATGATTAAAAAGTTGAATATTGATGACTTAGTGTTGGATCATTCCGGTTTTATTCCTTCCGAAAAAGTGGCACTCTATTTCAGCGCCGCAGATCTTTCTGTTCAAACCTATCACAGTGCCACTCAAAGCGGAGTGACACAAATTGCGTATTCTTTTGACCTTCCCATGCTGGTGACCGATGTGGGTGGACTTTCTGAGATTGTTTTACACAAAAAAACAGGATACGTAGTTGATAAAAATCCTCAAAAAATTTCAGAGGCAATTATAGATTATTTTTCAAAAAACCGGCGAAAGGAATTTGAACCGTTTATACAGGAAGAGAGGGCGAAGAATACATGGAAGTATTTTGCGATGGAGGTGGATAATGAGGGAAAACGTAATCACAATCCGGAACGGAACGTTTTATAACCAATCACTTTCTCATACCTTCCACCCATTGGCATCTGATACACTAATATATCATACTCATTTTCCGTCTGCGCAAAATTTCCTTCAAAAGGTGCAACATCAAATCCTTTTTCTCCTGAATATTTTTTAACACCGTACTGGTAATTATAATATCCCTGCTTGAGATACATGGAACAACTATATTCATGTTTGATTTCATTATAAATCATTCTGTTGGAAGGATTTTCTTTCCAGCCGGTGAACGATCCAATAAGATAAACAGTGCCATTCGTCACCGGATCAGCATCTAATTGAAAATGCACTAACCCATAATCTGCTTCCACTGAAGAAACAGTGGCATCACGATTCATAATTAAATATCTCCCGTTAATGTCGTTCTCATACGTATAAACACGACCTTTCCGTTTGGTGTCTTTTTTCAGATAAACCTGCACTGGAAAAGTATCGGCATTTATTTTTTCCACGTATTGGGTTATATAACGGAAACTACGGGTATCAAACCAGCGAAATTCATTTCCGGCATCAAAATTATTTTCATCGGAGTAGTCGTACATTAATTCACCTTCCTTTATAAAAAGTGGTTTCAGATTAGTAATTGCATTGTCCCAGCGCCCGTTTTGCCTCAGCACTACTTTAATTTCGTCTCTCGGATTGTTCACTTTATGCAAATCAAAAAGAATCCTGAAATCCAGCTCATGCCGTTTCTCTCTATAAGGTACATTGGAAGAATATCCAACTTTTTCTTCAATCACAACATCTTTCTGATAAATAACAAAACGCTTAGTCAGAGCAAGCGCCTGTTCATCATTTTCCCTGAATACCAATAAAAGATAATTGCCGGTGACTAACATTGGAGGGATTTTAAAATGGTAATGCATGTATTTCTGAAGGGTATTGAAAGAATTTCTGAATTCATAAATTGGAAAAAGATTGTATTCACTCAAAAATTCAGCATCGCTCAATACTGAGGGAGTCCAATTAAAATTACAATGAATAAATTTCACATTATAAGTAACATATTCTCCCCTGAAATCATCAAAATCAAGCAGTAAACTTGATTGCTCTCCTAAATTCAATAAGGGAAAATCCAAGCCCTGTTTTGAAGTTTCCCCTTCCGGATATAATTGTACTGAATGGATTAGTGAATCATAAATGTAATCGTCGAAGCGCAGACGATTAGCATTATAATAATTATAATCCTGTGCAATTGATAGAGAGGAATTGATAAAACAAAAAATATACAGGGAAATGGGAATATAAAGACAATTTTTGGAGATACCCCTATTTTTATTCAGAAACTCAAACATTGGATTTATCAACTATTATTTTTAATTTTACCGGAAATAACAAAATTATGAAAAAGTTACTTCTTTATACCTTTATTGTTTTTATAAACAGGGTATCCTTATGTCAAACCTACATAGAAAAAACGTATGGAGGTACACAAAGTGACAAATCTCTGTCCACTGCAAAAACCCTTGACAGCGGATATGTCTTCTGCGGCTCTACAGAGAGTTTTGGCAATGGAATGTCCGATTTGTATGTCGTATGCACAGATTCTATAGGAGATACCATTTGGACAAATTCGTATGGCAGTGCAGAAAATGAATTTGGAATGAGCATCAAGGCGCTTGAAAATGGAAATTTTATTGCATGCGGTACAGCCACAGTTTCCGGTAGTACTGACATTTATGTAGTGATGATCAGTAAGTTTGGTCTTCCGGTATGGGTTAAAACTTTTGGGGGAGCAGGGCGACAAAATGGATACGATGTTCTGCCAACTTCCGATGGAAATTTTTTAGTTATTGGTGATACTCCCGGACAATCTACAGATATTAAAATAATTAAAATTGATGCCGGCGGAAATGAAATATGGGCAAAGGAATTGGGTGGAAGTGGCATTGATGTGGCACAAAAAATAATTCCTTTACTGGATGGAGGATTTTTATTGTGTGGCTACACAACGAGCAGTGGTGCAGGTGGTTCAGATATGTTTATCATTAAACTTGATTCCAGTGGCACCAGCCAATGGTCAAAAACTTACGGTGGCGGACAGTCCGATGTTTGTTTTGATGCACTTCAGATGGCTGATAGTTCTTATCTTCTTTGTGGGAACACGAATAGTTTTGGAAATGGTCAATCGGATGGTTTTATCATAAAAATTTCCTCTACCGGCGACTCCCTGTGGTCAAAAACGTATGGAAAATCTGAATCAGACGGTTTCTATTCTATACAGTTTCTGGAAGATGATACGCTGAATGGATTTATTTTAGCAGGGTTTACTTATAGTTTTGGATATGGCTCTTCAGACATGTACTTAGTTAGAATTGATTCAGCAGGTGAAGAGCTTTGGTTTCAGACCTTTGGCGGCTCAGGGTTGGAAGAAGCCCATACCGTACTGCCACTCGGAAGAGAATGGTTTGCACTTGCAGGAGTAAGTGAAACATTTGGTTCCGGTATGGCGGATGTTTTTTTTGTGAGAGCGAGTGAACCGATACCCATAGGGATGAAAGAAACAATAATACCGGTTGAAAATAAATACACTTCCGTAGTAACCAGAGGAGGATTTCTGAAAATTTTTAATTCTGATTTTAATAATTCACCCTACACTATATATAATATGACTGGCTGCAAAATTGAAAGTGGAAATTTGATTGAAGGGGCTATGCATATTTCAAATTTTATATCACCCGGGTTATATTTGATAAATTTTATGGATTTTAGTAAAAGAAGAATTATAAAGAAGATTGTGGTTTTGTGAGTTGGAAATAACCGGAAGTACGGCAAAATCCGGTTTTGGATTTTTAGGCGGTTTGTCCGCTGGTATTGCTTTCTGAAATCTCGGTAGTTTCTTTCTTAAAAAAACGGTTATGAAAAATAAAAATAATCACCACTCCACTGAAAATAGAAGCATCTGCAATGTTAAAAATTGGCCATAAAGAATAATATTGACCGCCAAGAAAAGGGAACCATTGTGGCACTATACCTTCCCATATATCAATATAAAACATATCAATCACCTGCCCGTGTAAAAAAGGAGTAATGGCATCAGAAGGGGCGTTATCCAACCATATACCATAAAAAGTACGGTCAATGATGTTTCCCAAAGCGCCGCCAAAAATCATAGAAACGCAAATAAGCAGTCCGGGATGCAAATTACTTTTTATAAGAAAGAAAAGGTAATAACCAATACCAAACATGGCAATGATTGAAAATACGGAAAGAAATAATTTCCCGTATTCGCCACCGAATGCCATGCCGAAAGCCATACCCGGATTTAAGGTGTAATGCAGTTTAAACCAATTACCAATTAATTTTATTTGACCATTGCTTCCCAAAATCATCCAGTGATGAACCATCATTTTGGTTAACTGATCAAGGATAATGATGAAAAAACTAATAGAGAAAAATTTTAAGTATTTCATATTTTTAATATCCAATATCTAATATCCAACATTCAACAACTAACAACTAACAATTAACAATTAACAATTAACAACTAACAACTAACATCTAACATCCAGCATCTAATTTCTAACCACCACCTCCACCCTCACTTTCACCTTAAACTCATCTATCTCCAACTCTGTTGAATTTTCCATATTCTCATCAATACTAAAAGCCAATGCCTGAATTTCCATGCAAATATAGTCCTTAAATTGAAAACAGGTTTTGTTAATAAAATCATCACCCCATAGTTGTATTTTTATTTTGTCAGCTACTTCAAAGCCGTTCTCTTTTCGCAGGTTCTGTACGCGATTTACAAACTCACGGGCGGTTCCTTCCATTTTAAGCTCTTCAGTAAGCGTAATGTCAAGGGCAATGGTAATCCCGTTATCCGATGCTACAATCCAGCCGGGAATGTCGTGAGATGAGATTTCAATGTCTTCTGCCTTTATCAGGAATGTTCCGTCAGGTATTTCCATCTCAAATGAACCATTACTTTCGAGTTGCTCTATTTCAGTTTTTCCAAATAAGGAAATTTTTTCGGCAATCATTTTAATTTTAGGACCAGCTTTCTTGCCAAGCATTTTAAAATTAGGTTTTGCTTTTTTGGAAATTAATCCGGAAGTGTCGTCAATATACTCAACTTTTTTTATGTTCACTTCTGAAAGAATCAGTTCTTCTACTTTCTGAAATTGTGTTTTGAGATGTAAATCGGTCACTGGAATTAAAAGGCGTGAAAGAGGAATTCTCACTTTAAGACCGTGTTTTTTCCGGAGTGAATGTACCAACGAAGAAACGTTTTGTGCAAGTGTCATTCGTTCTTCAAGTGAAGTATCAATTAAAGATAATTCCGGTGTGGGAAAATTTGCAAGATGTACAGAAGCAGATTTTGAATTTATATCTGACTGGGAAGGTTTAAAGTTTTCTGAATTATTGATGGAGTGATTATAGCTGATGTTGTTTAGATTCAGAAAAACTTTATCCATGTAAAAAGGAGCTATGGGAGATGCAAGAATACAAACAGTATTCAAACATTGAAAAAGTGTCTGAAAGGCGGCAATTTTATCATCATTATATTCGCCTTTCCAGAATCGTTTACGGTTAAGGCGTACATACCAGTTACTAAGATCATTTATCACAAAATCCTGAATAGCGCGGGTAACAGGAGTTGGCTCGTAATCATCATAAAATTTTTCACAATCCTTAATTAAATGATTTAAACGCGAAATAATCCAACGGTCACTTTCCGTTCTTTTGTTGTTATCAATTTGTGGTTCTTTGTTTTCAAAACGATCAATATTGGCATAAAGTGCAAAAAAGTTATAAGTATTATAAAGTGTTCCGAAAAATTTCCGTTGAGTTTCTTCAATGCCATCCCGGTTAAATTTAAGATTTTCCCACGGTGCGGCATTTGAAATCATGTACCAACGGGTTGGGTCAGCACCATATTTTGAAAGGGTTTCAAAAGGGTCAACGGTATTTCCCAACCGTTTCGACATTTTATTTCCATCTTTATCAAGCACCAATCCGTTTGAAATTACATTTTTGAATGCCACGTTGTCTTTAAGCATGACCGCCAGAGCATGAAGTGTGTAAAACCACCCGCGCGTCTGATCAACTCCTTCTGCTATGAAATCGGCGGGAAAATTTTTTTCAAAAGCAGTAGAATTTTCAAAAGGGTAGTGCCACTGTGCGAATGGCATGGCACCAGAATCAAACCAAACATCAATGAGATCGGGCTCCCGATACATGGGTTGGTTATCGTTGGAAACAAGTACAATTTCATCAACCCATGGTTTATGCGGATTAAAATCAATAGTCAATTCCTTTTTCATAAAACCGGCTTTTACAGATTTCTTAACTTCTGTTTTTAATTCCTCAAATGAACCAATGCATATTTCATTTTTCCCATCTTTTGATTTCCATATCGGAAGGGGAGTTCCCCAGAAGCGTGAACGGGAAAGATTCCAGTCCACTAAATTTTCAAGCCAGTTACCAAAACGTCCTGTACCGGTGGATGCCGGTTTCCAATTAATGTTTTTATTCAACTCAATCATTCTGTCTTTCAGAGCGGTTGTCCTGATAAACCACGAATCAAGCGGATAATAAAGCACGGGTTTGTCGGTTCTCCAGCAATGCGGATAATTATGCTCATACTTTTCAACTTTAAATGCTTTATTTTCTTTTTTTAGTTTTATGACAATTAATTCATCCACTGTTTTATACCCGGGAACAGATTCATCCGTATTAGAATAATTTTTTACTTCCATGCCGGAAAAATCAGTAATTTCATTTACAAATTTTCCTTGTTTGTTAACGAGTGGCACTTGATTATTATTTGTGTCACTCACGGTAATGGAGGCAATCCCATGTTGTTTTGCAGAACGCAGGTCATCAGCGCCGAAAGTAGGTGCAATATGTACAATACCCGTACCTTCTTCTGTAGAAACAAAATCGGCACATATTACAAGAAATGCCTTACCGTTTGGTTGTACGTATGGAAGTAGCTGTTCATAGACCAACCCTTCCAATTCAGCTCCTTTACAGGAATGGAGTATTTTGTAGGGTATCTGTTTGCTGCCTTCTGTATAAGTTGATAAATCAGATGTTGAGTTTTCGGGATTAAAATAACGGGAAAGCACGTCTTTTCCAAGTGTCACTATCACTCGTTGAAATGTATAGGGATTATAAGTTTCAACTTTTACATAGTCAATGTTTTTTCCTACTGCCAATGCCGAATTTGACGGGAGAGTCCAGGGAGTGGTTGTCCATGCAAGAAGATATTCATTTGATTTTCCTTTCAGTTTAAATTGTGCCACACATGATGTATCCCTCACTAATTTATAGCAACCGGGTAAATTTATTTCATGAGAGCTTAATCCGGAGCCGGCGGCTGGAGAATATGGCTGTATGGAGTAACCTTTGTACAGCAATCCTTTTTGGTATAATTCTTTTAATAAGTGCCACAATGTTTCAATGTAAGAGGGTTTGCAGGTGATATAAGGTTCTTTCAAATCAATCCAATACCCCATTTTTTCTGTAAGTTCTTCCCATAAGCCGGTATATTTCATCACATCTTCGTAGCATAACCGGTTATATTCTTCTATGGATATTTTTTCCCCGATATCATCTTTGATGATTCCTAATTTTTTTTCTACCTGCAATTCAACAGGCAATCCATGTGTGTCCCATCCGGATTTTCTTTTTACCTGATACCCTTTCAGTGTCTTATAACGGCAGAATATATCTTTGATGGATCTTGCCATCACATGATGGATTCCCGGAATTCCGTTTGCAGAAGGAGGTCCCTCGTAAAACGTAAATTCCCGGCAACCTTCCCGTTGTGTCACTGAGGACTCAAAGATTTTGAATTTCTTCCAGTATTGCAGAATTTCATTTGAAACATCTGCCCAATTAATGGATTTGTATTCGGGGTATGGCATTATAAAAATATAAGCATCTCCGCCAACGTTTGTGAAGACACAAATGTTGGCGATAATATATCAAACATCAAACATCCAACATCGAATATCCAACATCCAATTTCTATCTCCCAATTTCCTTCTTTATCTCTTCAATCTCCAAGCGATCCAGATTAATATCCTGCTCATCGGAATATTCATCGTAAGCGGCAAAAAGTGCACGTGTGGATTCCCGAATTCGTTTTCTTTTCTCAAGTGATAATAATAGAGAAGGAAGCAGTATGAGGTTGGTCAATAGGGCAATCATCAGCGTTATGGATATTAGAATACCCAGCGCAACAGTGCCACCAAAATCAGAAGTGGCAAAGATAATAAATCCAAAAAATAAAATTACTGAAGTGGATATCATGCTCAATGCGGTATCTTTGATACTGTTGGATACAGCATTTAATATAGTATCGGAACGATGATGAATGAACTCCTGCCTGTAACGGGCTAATAAATGAATGCCCGTATCCACTGCAATACCGAAGGCAATTCCAAAAATTATAGCAGTGCTTGGTTTTAGGGGGATATTAAAAAAACCCATGATACCCCCTGTTACCAGCAAAGGGATTAAGTTGGTAATCATAATCATTCCCATCATACGGGTTGAATAAAAGAGAATAGCCACAATACCGCCTATGAAAATGAGTGCCATAATTAAACTTCCGATTAAATTCCGGATAAGATATTTATTACCCTTCATGTAGATTAACATGGCGCCGGTTAGTTTTAGCTTGATGCCGGTGTTTTGGAAGATATAATTTATTTCAGGAGTTATCTTTTTAATAATAGAATCAAGCTTATGTGAACCAATGTCTTTTATTTTGTATGATATTCTCGTTTTATTCCCTGAGGAATCTACAAACGAACGCATCAACGTATTATATTTATCGGAGTTAGAAAGATAGTTGGAAATAAAAATACTTTCTTGTTTATTGGGCAAGCGATAATGCTCCGGCTCGCCGTTATAAAATGCCTGGGTAGTGAAACGTACAAAATTATTTACTGAAATCGGATGTACAAAATAAGAATGATTGGACATGATTCTTTCAAGTTTTTCAATTTTCTGAAGATAACCCAACCGGTTACCGGATAATTTTTTATCCGATTCGAGTACTATTTCAAAAGGAAGAACCCCGTTAAAATTATTTTCAAAAAAACGTAGGTCCGCATAAATATGATTTGTTTCACCCAGATCATCCAGCATAAAAGATAATGACTTTATTTTTGTAATTCCCCAGAAAGAAAATAAAATCACCAGAAACGTAAACAAATAAACCAGCTTGCGGTGGTGGTGAATGAAATAATTTATTTGATTGACAAAAACGCGGACAAATCTAATTTCAAGATGTTTCAATTGCCGGGGTGTCGGGTCAGGAAGCAATGAAAAAATGACCGGTATTAAGGTTAAACTGAGTAAAAAAGTTGATAATATACCGAGAGAAGCTGTTATTCCAAATTCCCTTAAAATAGTGACATTGGCGAAAGCCAGCGTAGCAAATCCAATGGCAGTAGTTATATTAGTAAGAAAAGTGGCAATCCCTGTTTTGCGTATGATTCGTACCAGTGCCAGAATTTTATTTTTATGCAGGAAATATTCATGATGATAATTATTTAACAAATAAATGCAATTGGGTACGCCAATAATAACTATTAATGCAGGTATTAATGCAGAAATTAACGTAAGTTTATAATCGAGTAAAACCAAAATTCCCAGAGACCAGATAATTCCGGTAGTAACTACAACCAATGAAAAAATTACCGGATAAATGGAGCGAAAAAAGAAGAAAAGGAAAATGGATGTAATGAGAACGGAAAGGAAAAGCAGATAAAACAATTCCTTCCGGACTTTCGTGCTTAGTACTGTACGCATGTAAGGGATGCCGGCATAGTGGGTTTTAATATCAGTAGATGAAGAAAAATGGGTTGCATGTTCAATTATTTTCTCTATTAAAGGAATTCTTTCCTGTGAATTCAATATTTTCTTGTCGAAGGTTATACCCAACAGGGTGGCTCCGTTTTGCGGATTTATTAATTGATGTTTATAAAATTCGAGTTGGTGTACGATGCGTAAAATGCTGTCAGTTTCTTCCTGATTTGATGGGTCTTTATCGAGAAGTGGCACTGTTTTGAATTTCCGTGTTGCAGTGTCTTTTACCAGATTATTTATATTACATAGTGCATACGTTTGAGTCACACCACGCATTTCTTTTATGGTATCGCATAGTTTTTTCCATGCAAGAAAGTTCGAAAATCTGTATAAGGAAGAATCTTTAACTCCTACTACCATAAAATTAGCATCATCCCCGAATGTTTCACGAAATTTATTATAATATACCATGTCGGAATCATTTTGCGGAACAACTCTGACGTAGTCATAAGTGATTTCAGCATTCCTACCTACATAACCTAGTATGATAGTTATTAATCCTAAAATTACAAGGAAAGGGATTCTGTTTTTTAAAATGGTTTTAGCTATGAAAATCCACATGGGAGGGGGAAGGGTATAGGGTATAAGGGGTGAAAATTACAAAAAAAAACTCCCTGATTATAATGTCAGAGAGTTTATAAAATAATAATTTATTTTCTTACTTCAATATAACCTGTAAAGTATCACCACTTGCCAGAATAACTGTTGCCAAACTATCACAATTTCCATTGCCATAGTCTAGTATTCTGCTTTTGATTTTTATGGAATCGGAACGGACAATATTCATGCGTCCGGAAACAATCCATTTGCAATCGGAACGTTTGACACAAGGAGTGCTTTCATCAATGGTTACTTTATAATTTTTACCTTTCCGGGAAATTCCGGATTCGCCACCCCACATATTTACAATTTTTAGTTTTGGTTCTTTTGAAACAGTAATAAGGTTAGTGTGATCTGATTGCCACAAAGTGTACGTCAAATCAGGCCAGGTAAGCCGAGCATCTTTTACAGTCACATTTACTTTTCTGCCAGCAATAGAATCGGTTTTATATTCTACGGTTTTAATGGTTTTTGTACCTTCAACGTGTATCCAGTATGTCATTTTGGGTCGTTTCATGTAAAAATTATCGAAGGTTACTGTCACAGAGTTGTTTATTTCTTTATACAAACCTTTCATGACAGCAATAATTTTTCCTTTGCGGGAAACGCCATTTTTGCAGTAAGTGCTTCCGTTAAATATAAAAGTTATGGTTCTGATTATTACAGAGTCCACTGTTTTCTTCTCATAAATTACCGAATCAACACATCCGTAATCCTTTATGCCTGTCTTTTTAAAAGTTGTGTCCTTTCCATCGGTCCGGAGATTGCTTCCCGTGCCACTGGCTTCTTCGTCTACATAATCAAAAATATCTTCAAATTCTGATTGTGCCATTGAATTTTCTTCGGCAACAGTTTTGTCTTTATCGGTAGTCGTGATTTCTTCGTCTTCGTGTATGTGCTCCTTTTTACAGGAAAATTGAAAGAGCGCGATTACCAAAAGAATAGAAAGTGTAACTATATATTTTGTTTTCATTGTATTGGGTTTTATGGTTTGTATAAACGCGGAGCGCCGTGTTTATTCATTGTATTGGGTTTTATGGTTTGTATAAACACGCAGCGCCGTATTTATTCATTGTATTGGGTTTTTTTGTAGAAATAGGGGGCTTCGTTTTTCTATTTCATATTTTATAACCAAAAAGCGCCGCGTTTCCAAATCGTGTTTCCTAAAGAAAAAAACCCCATGGAAAATTGCACATGGGGTTTTATACATATTAATTAATATAATCAATTAAAAAATTAACGCAGACGGATTTGAACAGTGTCACCTGATGCCAGCTTTACCGTAGCTTTATCATCACATGTTCCGTCACCATAGTCCAATGTTCTTTCTTTGATTGTAGTGGAGTCGGTTCGTGTTATAGTTAATTTTCCGGAAACTATCCATTTACAATTGGATTTTTTTATGAGGGCAGTAGTACTATCAACTACAGCTGAATATGCTTTATTCTTTCTAGTTACACCGGAGGCAGTTCCATAGAATTTTACTGTTTTGAATGGCTCGGAATTGGAAACAGTTACTTCTCTGGTACGATCACTTTGCCATGAAATCTTTGCAGTTGCAGAATCAGGTTGCATCCAAGTAAGTTTTGCACCTGTAACTTTCACGTTAATTGTCCGTGAAGTAGTAGTGGCTGCTTTCATTGTAATTGTTTTAGTTCCTTGTATATGAATCCATTTTGTCATATTGGGGCGTTGAACATAAAAATCTTCAAAAGTAATAGTTACCACAGTTCCAAGTTTTTTATATGCTCCCTCCATTTTTGCGACTATTTTACCCATCCTTCTGGAACCATTATTGCAGGTCTTGGAAGAATCAAAAATGAAACGAATTTCTTTTTTAATTGGAGGGTTAAGAAGCGAACCCGATCTCTTAAAACGAACTGTATCCACACAAGCATATCTTGTTGGATTTACGAAAAACGTATCTATGTCGCCGCCAGTTGTTCTTAAATTATCATTGGTGTTCGATTCTTCATCCACATAATTAAATACTTCCTCAAATTCCGATTCTGCGGTTTCATTGTCTTCCGCTACCGAAGCATCTTTATCAGTAGATGTAGTGGTGATTGGTGTGGTGTCATCCTTTTTATCATCCTTTTTACAGGAAAAATAAAAACTGGCAATTGTTAAAAAGAAAAACAATGCGGACAGTTTGTAAATTTTTGAGTTCATGGTTTTTTTGTTTGGTTAAATTGGTTTTTTTGTTAGATTTGTGAATGTTATTTAAAAATCAAGGTGCGAAGGTAAATAATTAAAACGAGAAAACATAGTTTTTAATTATATTTTTTTAATGGGAAATTAATTGCCTGTTCTTTAGTTTAGTAAATTAATTCATTCTCAATATTCCAATATTCCATTATAATCTCATTTCCATAACAAACCATGCGTTTCAGCAATATTACAGGTTATACATCCATAAAAAGGGCTTTGATTAAAATGGTCTTATCCAAAGAAATCCCTCATGGGTTATTATTTTTAGGAGAAGAGGGCTATGAACATTATTCATTGGCAAGGGCGTTAGTTGCTTTTCTTAACTGTAAAAACCCTAAAGAAGATGACTCCTGCGGTCAATGTGCATCCTGCCGTAAAATAGACAAGTTGATTCACCCCGACTTACATTTAATTTTTCCGATTACATCCTCTCACAAAACCGTTGAGAAACCAAAATGCAAGGATTTTTTGCCGCAGTGGCGCGAATTTTTACAAAAAAACCCGTACCCTTTTTTGATGGAATGGTTATCGTTTATTGATGCTGAAAACAAGCAGGGAAATATCTCACGGGAAGAAAGTCGTGATATTATTTATTCCATGTCTTTCAAAGCGTATGAAGCGGAGTACAAGGTTCAGATTTTATGGCATCCGGAATTATTAAATCCTACAGCAGGCAATGCGCTGTTAAAATTACTGGAAGAGCCCCCCGAAAAAACCGTTTTTATATGGGTAACCGAAAGCACCGACTCCATGTTACCCACGCTTGTATCTCGTCTTCATATCGTAAAATTTCCTCCTTTAACCCAAGAAGAAAGCAATGGTTTTTTGCTTAAAGAAGGAGTGGTAGACCTTGAAAAAAGGCAACGGTTGGTACTGTTATCGGATGGAAACCCAGGAAGAGCGCTTTCATTTCTGGAAGAAAATAAAAACGACCAGTTTGTTTTTTTCAGAGACTGGCTAAGAGCCGGCTACGCTAAGAATTTTAAGAAAATTTTTGAATTAACCGATGACTTTGCGAAAATGGGAAGGGAGTTTCAGAAAAGCACCTTGCTTTATGGAATGAAAATAATCAGGGAAAGTTTTCTCGCTACCGCCGGAGTGCCGCAGTTGAGCAGGGTGGGAGGGGAGGAGCAGAATTTCGCAGAAAAATTTTCCGTTTATATATCCTATAATAAACTTGAAAAATTTACACAACTCCTGGAAACAGCGGCGTTTCATATAGAGCGCAATGCGCATCCCAAAATTTTGTTCACCGATGTTTCGTTGTGTTTTATGGAGATTTTGGGGAAGAAATCATAGGTGCAGACGTATGTGTCTGCCCGTTTCGTTTGAAACCGGATGGGTTCATCCGAAACCGGAATGGGTTCATCCGAAATCGGAATGGGTTCATCCGAAATCGGAATGGGTTCGTTCGAAATCGGAATGGGTTCGTTCGAAATCGGAATGGGTTCGTTCGAAATCGGAATGGGTTCGTTCGAAATCGGAATGGGTTCGTTCGAAACCGGAATGGGT
>Ga0156225_121_pt1 | contig 17520 bp, 14 predicted proteins | sample RifCSPlowO2_12_FD_107873 | JGI IMG/M metagenome (GOLD analysis project Ga0156225, IMG submission 107873) | Bacteroidetes bacterium RIFCSPLOWO2_12_FULL_37_12 | reverse complement strand
AATTGCGATGGTCAAATTGACGAAGGAGTACAAAATACCTACTATGCAGATGCCGACGGTGACACTTACGGTGATGCCGGTACTGCCGCTTCCGATTGTAGCGCTCCTTTTAGTTTTGTTTCCGATAACACCGATTGCAACGATGCCGATGCCGCAGTTAATCCTTCTGCTGTAGAAGTATGCGATGGCATTGATAATAATTGTGAAGGTTCCGTTGACGAAGGTGTTCAAACCACTTACTTCGTTGATGCTGACGGTGACACCTTCGGTGATGCAGGCAATACTACTTTAGATTGCAGTACACCGGTTGGCTATGTCTCTGACAACACCGATTGCAATGATGCCGATGCCGCAATTAATCCTTCCGCTATTGAAGTTTGCGACAGCATTGATAATAATTGCGATGGTCAAATTGACGAAGGAGTACAAAATACCTACTATGCAGATGCTGACGGTGACACTTACGGTGACGCCGGCACTACTGCATCCGATTGTAGCGCTCCGTTAGGTTTTGTTTCCGATAACACTGATTGTAATGATGCCGATGCCGCAATTAATCCTTCCGCAGTAGAAGTTTGCGATGGCATTGATAATAATTGTGATGGCACAGCAGATGACGGTGTACAAACCACTTATTTCGCCGATGTGGATAGTGACACTTATGGAGATGCAGGAAATTCAATCTTTGATTGCAGTGCACCGGCTGGTTATGTTTCAGATAATACGGATTGCGATGATTTGAATGGCGGAATTAATCCTGGTGCTTCTGAAATCTGCGATGGCATTGATAATAACTGCGACGGTTCCATAGATGAAGGTGTACAGAATATTTATTTCGCCGATCTGGATGGTGACTCCTTCGGAGATGCAGGAAATTCAACTACTGATTGCAGTGCTCCGGTAGGTTTTGTAACAGACAATACGGACTGCGACGATTTGGATGGTGGAATCAATCCTGGCGCTTCTGAAATATGTGATGGTATTGACAATAATTGCGATGGTTCCATTGACGAAGGTGCAAAAAACACCTACTTCGCCGATCTGGATGGTGATTCTTTTGGAGATTCTACAAATGCAATCTCTGATTGCAGTGCTCCGGTTGGATATGTTTCAGATAATACCGACTGCAATGATTTGGACGGAGGAATTAATCCTGGCGCATCTGATATTTGCGATGGCGTTGACAATAATTGCGACGGTTCCATAGATGAAAGCGGTCAATTCGCTTTCTACGCAGACCTGGATGGTGACACGTATGGTGATGTGAGCAACGTTGTAATGGATTGTTCAGCTCCTGTTGGATATGTTTCCGATAGTACGGATTGCAATGATCTGGATTCAGGAATAAATCCCAGTGCCACTGAAATTGTGGATGGTGTTGATAATAATTGTGACGGCAATATTGATGAGGTCTCAGTGAAAGAAGACATTTCTCAACTGACTAATTCCTTTGAAATTTATCCAATGCCGGCAAACGATTATGTAAATTTCAAACTTACCACAAACATTCCTGGCACTAATCTCACCCTTAAAATAAAAGATGTGAAAGGTCGTCTGGTTCTTTCAAAACCAGTTACCATCAGTAAGAAAGGTGAAATTTTAGGGCTTGATGTGAAAGAGTTTAATCAGGGATTGTACCAAATCACAATTACAGGTGATTCCTTTAAAGCAAGCGCACAGTTTATTATCACCAGGTAAAAGTAAGGGCAAACTTAAATGTTTGCCATTCTATAATTTGTGAATTCACAAACTATAGCTGATAACAATTCAATGCCCCGGATAAACTTCGGGGCATTTTTTTTGGATCTCTGACGTTTTGTGTGGGTAAAATTCGGATTGTGTCCCCCGCTGGCGGGGGCAGGGGGTGGAAAACTCTTGTTTTAAATTAAATTTCTGGCTGAAGAAGAAAATGTTTTGAATCAAATAAATGGAATAATTAATAAAATTAGAAAAAATCCACCCCCTGCCCCCGCCAGCGGGGGACATGATTCCCTATTTGACCTGTCAAATTCAGAGATAAAGAGTTTATCATTATTTTACAAAGACCATAAACTTAATTATCCAGTTAATGACACATCAATGGCTGTGAATATCAAAAAAAATTGTACTGTGATTTTGCATCAAGTCATTTAAAGATTCCATCAGAACGTAAAATTAAAAGAAGCCCCCACTTTCCACCCTCTCAGATTACGGTTCTCAGTACTCACAGGCAAAAAATAACTTAGATTACTATCTATAAGTAGAAATTTATTTTTAAATAATTCTACACCAGTACCCGGGCAAATGAAAGGTATCCATTTAATACTGTCCCGGTTGTAAGCAACAGAAATACCCACCTGATATCCGATATATAAATTAAAAAAACGTCTGTTTCCCCTGCCTAAATGCCTGCCATACCAATCCTGACCAAACGTAAAACCGAATATTTCTTCAATAGCCAATGAATCATTTTTATCAGGGTTCATGGCTCTTAAAGCACCGGCTGTAAAATAACTTTTTCCTCTCGTAAACAGAAATTTCATTGAAATCCCCTGGTAACTTTCATAAGAAACATCTGATTTTGCATTTTCTGTGAATAGTTGGCTATATTCCACCCCGGGCATTTTTACAAAATTCACCTTTGAACTATTAGGACTGGTTTGTTCATCATTGAGATCAATGATTACCTCATAAATATATTTAACAGATTCCAACTGCCCTATTTTCTTTTTTGTATCATAAATTTCTGTTTCAATTCCACGAATTTTTTCCCAATGCTGATAATAGGTATTTGACTTTACGGAGTCAATCTTAATCAACATTTTTTCATACTCCATTTTTTTAATTTCAAGCCGTTCCAATTCCAGTTTTGTTTCAAAAAGTTTTACCTCATTGTTAAAGGAATTCAGATTTTTTGAACTTACATAACCCAATGTATTGCAAAATGAATCAATTGCCGCTGTCTCTTTTTCTTGCGCTCTTAATTCATAATGGTACGAATCCTTTGTTTCATTTTGATTCATAATTGTAAAATTTTTTGTTTTAATATAATCCTCAATTTTCTTTTTTCCTTCCCTGTATTCAACAGAATAAATCACATATACTAATTTGTTTGCCACAGGAAAATTTTTTTCCTGTTCCCGGTAAGAGGAAGATTTCTGGGCATGTACAGAAATTATTTGGCTGAAAATAATGCAAAAAGATAATTGTTTCATTTGGATGTATATTGGGTGTAAAAATTCCACACAAATATATATGAAATTCTTTTGTCACACTGTTAAGAACAAAATCAGCCAATCTTCTAAGAAATTGACATTTATCACTTTTCTAAGTGCTAATTGTCATTAATCATGGTTTTGTATATAAATAGTTTTGTTAGATTATTTTTTGAACATTTTAATTGAATTTAAAAGTTCTTTCACCAATATGGAAACCCTCTCTAAGGAACCACCTACCGCGAAAATAATTGAAACAGAGGCAGTGGTAATTCGTTTTTCCGGTGATTCCGGCGACGGCATGCAACTCACAGGCACCCTTTTCTCAGACACCTCTTCTATTCTCGGAAACGACATCTGTACTTTTCCTGATTATCCATCCGAAATTCGCGCTCCTATAGGCACTGTTGCAGGTGTTTCAGGATTTCAGGTTCAGATTGGAAGCAGGGAAATTTTTACACCCGGCGATGAGTACGATGTGCTGGTTGCCATGAATGCCGCCGCATTGAAAGTGGAATTAAAAAAATTAAAAAAAGGCGGAACCATTATTGCCAATACAAATGGTTTTGATAGTAAAAATTTACGCCTTGCCGGATATCCTGAAAATGTAAATCCACTTGAAGATAATTCATTGGAAAATTATCAGGTTATTTCCATTGATATTTCTCATCTCACAAAAGAATGTCTTAAAGGAATTGGTTTAAGCACCAAAGAAACTGAACGCACAAAAAATATGTTTGTGCTGGGTTTGCTTTTTTGGTTGTTTGACAGAAATATTGAAAATGCACTTACCTTCATCAAAGAGAAATTTTCAAAAAACGAATTAGTGTTAAATGCAAATGTAGAAGCAATAAAAGCTGGAAATAATTATGGCGATAATCTTCAACTATTTAGCTGTCGTTATAAAGTAAATCCCGCAAAACTTCCCACCGGAAAATACCGAAGTGTAAACGGAAATCAAGCGGTTACTTTCGGTTTGATCGCCGCATCCATGAAATCTGCTTTGCCCTTGTTTTTAGGTTCTTATCCGATTACACCTGCCTCCGATATTCTGCATGAATTGTCAAAGTATAGAAATCTGGGAGTAAAAACATTTCAGGCTGAAGACGAAATTGCCGGAGTATGTTCTGCTATTGGCGCTTCCTATAGCGGTTGCCTTTCTGTAACAACTACCTCCGGTCCTGGAATGTCACTCAAGACAGAAGCGCTTGGATTAGCTTGCATACTCGAAATTCCTTTAGTAATTGTGAATGTTCAACGGGGAGGACCTTCTACCGGCTTGCCCACAAAAACAGAACAGGCAGATTTATTTCAGGCATTTTACGGAAGACATGGAGAGGCGCCAATTCCGGTATTAGCCGCATCCACTCCATCAAATTGTTTTGAAATTACTTATGAGGCATGCAGAATTGCTATCGAATACATGACACCGGTGATTATTTTAAGTGACGGTTATATTGCCAACGGCACTGAACCGTGGAAGTTTCCTGCCGAAGAAGAATTAAATCCGATCATGATAAGTTTTATTTCAAATCCAAATTCCGGTAATGGTCATTATCTTCCATATAAAAGAGATGAAAAATTATCAAGACCCTGGGTTTTACCCGGTACCAAAGGGATGGAATACAGAATCGGTGGTCTCGAAAAACAACATGAAACCGGTAATGTTTGTTACGAGCCACTGAATCATGAAAAAATGGTTCGTCTCCGCGATGAAAAAATCCGGAACATTGCGAAAACAATTCCTCTTCAGAAAATTGATAACGATATTCAAAATGCTGAAATTGCAGTAGTGACATGGGGTTCCACTTACGGTTCTGTGAAAACAGCAGTTAAAATGCTCACTGAAGAAGGAATTCAAGTGGCACACATTCACATACATTATTTGAATCCATTCCCTTCAAATCTTGGAGAGCTCTTAAAAAAATTTGATAAGATTCTTATCCCCGAAATGAATATGGGTCAATTAGCCGAAATAATTAAAAGTCATTTTTTAATCCCCGTCATTCAATTAAATAAAATTCAGGGACAGCCGTTTACGGTGGCAGAGGTGATGGCAAAGGTTCGGGGGTTAGTGAATTAGATGTTTGATATTTGATGTTGGAAGTTTGATATTTTCTATTTCATTTTTTCTATTTAATATTTTCTATTTTATTTTAAATCATGTCCGATACATTAACCACAACTTGCCCTCTAACCTCGAAGGACTTTGTCTCCGATCAGGAAGTAAAATGGTGTCCCGGATGCGGTGACTACTCCATTTTAAAACAGGCACAAACCATTCTTCCATCCATTGGAATTCCTAAAGAGAAAATTGTTTTTGTTTCGGGGATTGGTTGTTCTTCCCGGTTTACTTATTATATGGATACGTTTGGCATTCATTCCATACATGGTCGTGCCTGTCCCATAGCAGAAGGAATAAAAACTGCACGTCCTGAATTAAGTGTGTGGGTAGCTACGGGTGATGGTGATGCGTTATCTATTGGCGGGAATCATTTTATCCATCTGCTGAGAAAAAATTTTAATCTGAATGTGTTAATGTTTAATAACCAGATTTATTCGTTGACGAAGGGACAATATTCACCTACTTCGGAAATTGGAAAAATTACAAAGTCATCTCCTTACGGAACCATCGAAACTCCTTTCAATCCTTTGGAACTTGCGCTTGGAGCCGGTGGTTCGTTTGTGGCACGCACTATTGACCGGAATCCTAAACACATGCAAATGATATTGAAAAGAGCCGCGGAACATGAGGGTACATCCTTTGTTGAAGTGTATCAGAACTGCAACGTTTTTAATGACGGTGCATTTTTTATGTACACCGAAAAAGAAACCAAGGATGAAGAATCATTATATCTCGAACACAACAAGCCGATGGTTTTTGGGAACCAAAATTCTAAAGGAATAAAATTGAACGGGTGGTTGCCGGAAGTTGTTGATTTGAAAACTTTCTCCGTAAATGACCTTCCGGTTTATAATGAGAACGATAAAACGTTGGCTACGATTTTAGCCCGTTTCTTTGAAAATAAACCAAATCATCCGCATTTACCAAGACCCTTTGGGATTTTCTACACCGAACAACGACCTGCCTACGAAAAATTAATGGCACTGCAAATTGAGGAAGCCAAAAAGAAAAAGGGAAGTCCGACGTTAAATGAAGTTCTTGCAGGGAGTATGACGTGGGAGGTGAATTAGGGGGTGCGTTTATTAAAGATTGCGTGTTCAGTTGAAAATTGCAACTCGTTTATATAGTTATGAAATTAAAAGGATATTTCCAGAAATGGAGATAAAATGTTTTTTATGTGCTACGTTAATCTATCTGTGTTCTATTGTTCTACATTCACAAATTCAACAAGAACTACCGCTTCCCCTTCAAGAACGGTTTCTCCTTTTTGATTTACGCAATCGGTTCTCAATGTAACGATGGGCTTATCTTCCCGGATATTCATTACTTCGGCTACCGCCGTGATTGTGTCACCGATAAAAATTGGTTTTTTGAAATTGAATACTTGTTTTAAAAGTATAGTGCCAGCACCCGGTAGCATGGTGCCAAGTACGGTGGAAATATAACCGCTTGCCAACATTCCATGAGCTATGCGTTTTCCAAATCTTCCTTTGGATGCATATAATTCATCAAAATGATATGGGTTTGTGTCACCGGTGGCACCGGCAAACATGGCAATATCTGCTTCGGTGACAGTCCTGCGGTAACTTGCTTTGTCACCGGTTTCAATCAGGTTCCATGCCTGAGGGTTGTCAAAGTTTGACCTATGCTTATCCGGTACCCTGATGACCGGTTTTCCATTTTGTATTTCAATTGTTGTCATGTGGTTTGTGGGTTATGGGCACTTCTAAAAATTCTAACTTTTTATTTTCCTCCCTCTTTATCTCCCTCCAGAGGGAGACATTAGGTTGAATTTTTAGAAGTGCCCTTATGTAATTGATAATTTGTCTGATACAAAAATTCTCGCATCCCCTATAACACATCCCTTTCCCGGAGCTAACGCAAAAACCGGATTAAGATCTAACTCTTTTATTTCAGGAATTTCTTCAACAAGTTTTGAAATTCTAAGTAACAATTCTTCCAATGCAGGAATATCTGCCGCAGGATGCCCGCGATATCCGGAAAGTAATTTGAACCCTTTGATAGAACGGATCATCTCTTTAGCATCAAGGTCGTTTAGAGGAGTGATTCTGAAACATATATCTGAAATTACTTCTACATGTATTCCTCCCATTCCAAATGCCACGATGGGACCAAACGTGTTATCTTCCACCATGCCTATCATCACTTCAACAGGGTCCATTAGCATTTTTTGAATTAATACTCCATCCATCTCATCCGATTTATTAAGCAGTGCCATTTTCTGTTTTAAATGGAGAAATGCTTCTATAACTTCTTGTTCGTTATTAAGATTCAGATAAACTCCGCCTACTTCTGTTTTATGAATAATGGTATGAGAAGATAGCTTTAATACAACCGGAAATCCCATCTTCCGTGCAATTTCCGCCGCTGAAAATTCATTCGTTGTAATGCCGCTTTCAGGCAGTGAGATGGAAAATGCCGAAAATAATTCATGGATTTCTTTTGCCTTAAGCCATCCTTTTCCACGCTCGTGTAAAGCATTCAGACAAATTTTCCTTGCATTCTCAATATGTGTATCCTTAAAATCACGGAGAACACCCAACGGTTTGTTTTTCCATGCGGAATATTTTACAACTTTTGCCAGCGATCTTCCTGCCGACTCTGGAAAACGGTATAATGGCATTTTGGAAGAAGACAGTATGCTTTTTAAAAAATTCTCATCATACATAAGACATCCAACCACCGGCTTATTTTTTCCTTCCGGTGTATTTCTTGTTTCTGACACAGCGCTATTTATTGAATTAAAAAATTTATCAGAATCCGAATCATCCACCGGAATATGCAGAATTATCAGCGAATCAATTTCATCAGATGCCATGATGGTTTTAATTGCCTTGTAATACGATTCCGGTGTAGCAGAAGCAACCATGTCAACGGGATTGGAGATAGCGGCTTCAGCAGGAAGAAAAGTTCGTAGTTTTGATTTTATGGTTTCTGAAAATTCCGGAAGTACCAGATTTTCTGATTCACATGCATCTGCGCACAATATTGCCAGCCCACCTGCGTTTGTAATAACTCCGACTTTATTATTTAATGGAAGGGGTTGATTGCTTAATATTGCAGTTATATCAAACATTTCTTCCAGCGTGTTTGCCCGGATAACTCCGGTTTGATTAAAAAGGGCTTCCACTGCGATTTCGTTGGAAGCCAGCGATGCCGTATGCGAACCGGCGGCTCTTATTCCTGATTTTGTTCTACCGCTTTTTACAGCCAGAACCGGTTTATTTTTTCCAATTCTGCGTGCCAGCTTAACAAACTTACGTGGGTTACCAAACGATTCTATATAAAGCAAAATTACTTTAGTGTCACTATCATTTTCCCAATAGTGAAGCAAATCATTAGCGGATATGTCTGCTTTATTTCCTACACTCACAAATGAGGACAGTCCGATGTTTAGTTTTTTTGCATGAGTGATTACTGCTAATCCAAGCGCGCCACTTTGAGAACTCATTGCCACGTTACCGAAAGGAGGAAGGGTTATTGAAAAGGAAGCATTCATTGAAATGTCTGGAGAAGCATTTAACATACCCATGCAATTAGGTCCTACCATTCTTATCCCTTTTTCTCTGACTCTGTTGAGTATTTCATTTTGTAATACTTTGCCTTCTTTACCTGTTTCAGCGAATCCTGCTGAAATTAATATTATTGCTTTTACATCCGCTTTAATGCAATTATCTATTGCCTGCGGAACTATTAATGCAGGAACAGAAATTATGGCAAGGTCAATTTTCTCGGGACAAACCGCTATTTCAGGATACGCTCTTATGGAATAAATAAATTTAGCTGAAGGATTCACGGGATAAACTGTTCCGTTAAATTTATTTGTGACAATCGCTTCTAAAAGACGGTAGCCAATGCTTTTAGGATTACGAGAAGCGCCTACTACCGCTATGGATTTTGGGCAAAAGAGCGGTAAAAGGGATTGATATGTGTTTTTTTCTGAGATTTCCAATGAAAAAATGATGAGGGTTACGGAATATGGGTTGCAAAGATATTATAATTTATAACTTGCTTTTAGGATATTTATCATTAGAAAGTTTGAAGAAGGTAGTTGGTGTTGCAATTGGAAAGTGAATTTGTGGCGATAGTTATTTTTTTTGTTACGTTTACATTTTCGTAAACTTGTGCCGGTTAAGTATAATTTTAATTATACATGCACGAAAAAATTCTCTTCTTCCTAAAAAAAGAATACATCCTCACGTTGGCTACAAGCATCAACAATATCCCCTGGTGCGCCAACTGTTTTTATACATTCCTTGAAAAAAATAATTCCTTTATTTTTAAATCGGATAAATCAACCAGACATATCAAAGAAGGAATTCTGAATAATAGTGTCGCTGGGACCATTTTGCCAACACTTATAAAAGAAAAAGAAATTATCGGTTTACAGCTCACCGGTAAATTTTTTATTCCTGAAAACGATATTCTCAAAATAGCAAAAAATGAATATTATGAAAAATTTCCTTATGCCAGATTAGTGGGTGGAAATTTCTGGGGAATAAAACTTCTTACTCTCAAATATACAGACCATCGCCTTGGGTTTGGTAAGAAATTGTATTGGGAATCGCAAAACTGATTTTTGTCATGAATAATTATAACTTTTATCATCCTTTGATTTTACTAAGAAAAATACTTTTGGGAGGCAATGTAGTTTCAAGTTTCAAGTAATGATAAAAATTTACTTCCCCTGATTTTTTTTTCTTACAGCTTCTTAAAACTTAAAACTTAAAACTTAAAACTTGAAATGATCCAATCCTGGCAAATGACTGAAGTCCGGAAAGAGCTGACCAAAATCACTCTACCCGAACCTGACTTGAAAAATGATGAAGTTCTGATTCAGGTTTCTGCCTGCGGGGTTTGCCATACTGATATAAGTTTCTGGCATCACGGAGTTCCTGTGAGGCACTCTCTTCCACTAACGTTAGGTCATGAAATTTCTGGGATTGTGGTGAAAGGTAACAGCGATTGGCTCGGTAAAAAAGTAATTGTGCCGGCAGTACTTCCTTGTGGCGATTGTTGGTTTTGCCGGAATAACCGGAGTAATGTGTGCAGAAATCAAAAAATGCCGGGAAATGATTTTCATGGGGGCTTTGCAAGTCATGTGGTTGTTCCCGCAAAGTTCCTTTGTCCGGTTCCTGAAAATATGCTTTCACAAAATTCCTTGGAACAGTTATGTGTAATCGCCGATGCGGTTTCTACTCCTTTTCAGGTAGTAAAAAAATCGGAAATTGAAAACGGTGACACTGCCATAGTAATTGGGACGGGCGGAATCGGAATTTATGCAGTACAAATTTTAAAAGCGGAAGGCGCCAGAGTCATTGCGTTGGATATTGACGCTGAGAAATTGGAAAATGCGAAATCAGCAGGAGCCGATGGGACGTTGATGATTAATGGCTTGGATGTAAAGACCATCAAAGACAAAATCAAGCAGTTAGTAAAAGAATATAAAAGCAGAGAGGTTGCATGGAAGATTTTTGAAATGTCCGGCACAAGAGCAGGACAAGAACTTGCTTTTTCGCTGATTACGTTTGGCTCGGTGTTGTCGGTAGTGGGATTTACACCCGATAAAAATGAAGTTCGTCTCAGTAATCTGATGGCGTTTGATGCAAAACTCATAGGTACCTGGGGTTGCAGAGCTGAACTTTATCCCGAAGTGTTGGAGTTGGTTTCAAAAGGGAAAATAAAAATTTCACCATTTGTGGAATTTTTCAACATGTCAACAATAAATGAGGTCTTGAAAAATACATTGGAGCATAAATATAAAAAGCGGTCTATTTTGATTCCTGATTTTTGAAGGTGAAGAGAATGGATATTTGATATTAGATATTGGATATTAAAAATTACAATAAAACATGAAAACACTCGTCAATCATAATCTTTGCAAACAAGAATTTAAAGAAATTATTGTTGAAAAAAAACCTTGTCTTGATACTAAAGGAAAACCCGTTAACGGACTATATAATGCCTGGATATTTCTGAATAATCCTGCGCAATACAATTCATACACCACGCAAATGGTAAAGGAGGTTATCCTTGCATTCAGAGAAGCATCCAATGACAGGAGTGTGGTATGTGTTGTATTTACCGGAACTGGAGATAAAGCATTTTGTACCGGAGGAAATACAAAAGAATACGCTGAATATTATGCCGGAAATCCCCAGGAATACAAGCAATACATGCGTTTGTTTAATGATATGGTTTCCACAATTTTAATTTGTGACAAGCCCGTCATCTGCCGGGTTAACGGAATGCGGATTGCCGGCGGTCAGGAGATTGGAATGGCTTGTGATTTTTCTGTGGCACAGGATTTAGCGCGTTTCGGACAAGCAGGTCCAAGACACGGTAGTGCACCCGATGGCGGCTCTACGGATTTCCTTCATTTATTTGTAGGAATTGAAAAAGCCATGTATTCCTGCACGGTCTGCGAACAATGGTCATCTTACGAAGCATTGCGTTACGGATTATTGACATCCGTGTCACCGGCTTTAAAAGTTAACGGAGAATTTATCCCAAATCCTTTAGTACACACCGACCGGTGGGTAGATGAAAAAGGACATATTATTTATGGCACTGCTAAAAAAGGAGATGCTCTTGAAAAAGCAAAAGCAGTATTAAAAACAGGTACGGTTGATCTTTCTCTTTTGGATGAAAGTGTTGAATCACTTTGTACAAAATTATTATATACATTTCCGAACTGTCTCAGCAAGACGCTTCAGTCGGTACGTAAAAAGAAATTAGAGCATTGGGACATGAATAAAGAAGGGAACCGTGAATGGCTCGGATTAAACATGATGACAGAAGCAAAAGCCGGATTCCGCGCTTTTAATGAGGGACCCAAAGATGACAAGGAAGTTGATTTTATTCGCCTCCGTCAGCAGTTGGCGGAAGGGCGGGAGTGGAGTGAGGAGTTGATTAAGGAGATTTCTCCGCAATACAGGGGTATAAAGGTATAGGGGTATAGAGGTATAAGGTATATGGGGGGAAAATCAAGAATAAATGTAAAACGAATTTCATTTGATTTACGAGTATTTAGTCCCGTATGGGACTAAATATTGGTAGAAAAATTATGGAGCGTCATCTGAACCCCGTAGGGGTTCAATAAAATCGAATTTCATAAACAATTTAAATAAATATAAATGATTAATCGGATAACAGTAAAAAAGAAGTAAAGATAAAAAAACACTGAATGGGAATAACCAATACCAATGGACAACACCCTATTAATAAATAAAAAAATGACCAAAATAGAATTCTCACTAACCCATAGCAATTCCGTCGCAAAAATAGTTCTAAACGACGGCAAAGGAAATATTTTGGACAGCATCATGATGAATGAATTGCATCAGATACTGGAAGAATGTTCTCAAAATGCAACTATAAAATTAATTACCATAGAAGGTGCTGGCAAACATTTTTCATTCGGAGCAAGTGTTGAAGAGCACAAAAAAGAAAATGCCGGTATGATGCTTAAAAATTTTCACTCGTTATTTTACCGGATTTCAGAGATGGGAATTCCCATGCTTGCAAAGGTCTCAGGGCAGTGTCTGGGGGGTGGGATGGAAGTGGCACTGATTTGTAATTTTATTTTTGCGGATGCTACTGCAAAATTCGGTCAACCGGAAATTATTCTGGGTGTTTTCCCTCCTCCCGCCTCTATTTTACTTCCTTTGAAAATCGGCTATTCCCGTGCGGAAGAATTATTGATTACAGGCAAAACCATTTCTGCTGATCAAGCGCAAAAGATGGGGTTGGTAAATGAGTTATTTACGGATAAACTTTCTTTAGAAAATGCCACAGAAGATTGGATTCAAAAAAATATACTTCCTAAAAGTGCATCTTCCTTGCGGTATGCTGTAAAAGCTGGACGAATTTTTCATAATCACATTCTATCAAAATTTTTGCCTGCGTTGGAGGAGTATTATGTGTCACAACTTATGAACACGAAAGATGCAAACGAAGGGATTAATGCTTTTCTGGAGAAGAGACAGCCGGAGTGGGTGGGGTGAGAAATTTAAATAACTACTCAGTAGGTGCCTTCAAAACAAAAAAATGAATAACACATAACAAAAAATTATTAATGTCAAAGGATTGAGCACTTAAACATTTTTTATTAAGTGTTTTATGTTGAGTGTTATTTTTAAAAGGTAAAATATTAGATACTGGGTAGTTACTTAAGGTTTGTTATTCCCCACTTCTTTTCCTATAAATCAGGATAGAAACCACCAACAATATTGCAAATAACACCAAGCCGGTAAATCCCCAAAATTTGTCAAAGCTATCTTTTAAAACAACAATAAATATAATGCTCACTAATAAAATAGTAGCACCTTCGTTCCATAAGCGGAGTTGAAAAGAATTCCATGTTTTTTGATTGTTCCTTAATTTAGAAAAAAGTTGTCCGCATTGAAGGTGATATAAAAACAAAGCAAAAACAAAAAAAAGTTTTAACCATATCCATGGTACAGTGAATATCTGATATGCCCAAAGCAGCCAGAAACCAAAAATAAATGTACCGATAAGCGAGGGCCAGGTGATTCCGTACCACAGTCGTTTTTCCATTATTTTAAATTGATTCTGAAGGATGGATTTTTCCGGCTCTGCTTTTTTTTCTGCTTCGGTATGATAGATAAAAAGGCGCACGATGTAAAACAATCCTGCGAACCAAGTTACTATGAAAATGATATGAAGGGCTTTGACGTAAAGGATATTCATGGGGCATTTGTTTTCAAAAGTAATGAAATTAAGCGGAAAGAAAATGGGTATAGGGTATAATGGTATAAAGGTATAAGGGTATTTGGTGTGCATTTCCTTATACCCCTATACCCCTATACCTTCTTCTCCCATTTGTCAGTAATCAAAATTTCATGTAAGTTTGGGGTTTATTCTATATAGATAGGTCCGGGCGTTTAGCTCAGTTGGTTCAGAGCACTGCCCTTACAAGGCAGGGGTCAAAGGTTCGAGCCCTTTAACGCCCACTAATGAAAAAACCAAAATTTCCAAAACATCTTTTCTGGGATGTTGACTATGATAAAATTGACTGGGTGAAATACGCTGATTGGGTGATTGTGCGTGTATTTGAAAGAGGGGATGTGGAGGATATTCGATTATGCCGGAAGCATTATGGAGATAAAATAATTAAAAATGCGCTCCTTAACACCAAATATTTTTCTCAAAACAGAATTCATTTAGCATCTGCAATTATTAATGAACCTTTGAAGAATTTTCAATGCTATATACATCAGCAATTGAACCCAACACTATTTCCGTTTTAAGACGCTTGCTGTTGATGCCGGAACTAAAGAATTTTTCTTTGGTGGGTGGCACCGCATTAGCACTAAAATTTGGACATAGAAAATCTATAGATTTGGATTTATTCAGCAATGAAAAAATAAATCAGCAAACAATTATTATTGCACTGAAAAAAAATTTCAAACAGGATTTTTATTATGAGCCATCTAAAATCACTTTTGCAGTATTTTGTAAAATTCAAAACATTAAAGTTGATATTGTTTATTATCCTCACCCTGTTTTGAAAAAACCAAAGCTCATTGAAAATTTAAAACTCTATAGCAATCAGGATATAGCGGCAATGAAAGTAAATGCCATTCTGGGGAGAGGGGCAAAAAAAGATTTTTTTGATATGGCAGAGTTACTAAATCATTATACGTTGAAAGAAATAATTAATTGGCATAAAGAAAAATATCCAAGTCAGATGTTAATGATATCTATCCCTAATGCTTTGGTCTATTTTACTGATGCGGAGCAATCGCTGGAACCAGTTGTTCTAAAGCATCAAACATGGGAAGGTGTTAAAAAATTTATCCAAAAAAAAGTAAGAGAGTTTTTTTAATATTTTGGGAAATTAAGGTAGTTGTTGGAGGCACGTTTATGTGTTATGACCAAATGTTATAATATTCCAACAAAATATAATATATATTTGAAGCCAATTTCACTTTATACAATCCAATCATGCAACCCTCAAAAATCACAGTAAAAAACGGTGAACTTCAGGTTCCCGATTTCCCGATTATACCCTTCATAGAAGGAGATGGTACCGGACCGGATATATGGTCATCCTCTTCTTTGGTATTTGATGCCGCAGTTGAAAAAGCATATAATGGAAAACGAAAAATTTTCTGGAAAGAAATACTTGCCGGAGAGAAAGCATTTAAACAAACTCAGAACTGGCTTCCCGATGAAACTTTAAATGCAATCCGGGAACATATCATTGCCATCAAAGGACCCTTAACCACTCCGGTAGGAGGTGGTATCCGTTCTCTGAACGTTGCTTTGCGGCAAATTCTTGATTTGTATGTTTGTTTGAGACCGGTAAGGTGGTTTGAGGGGGTGCCCTCTCCTGTGAAATCTCCGGAAAAGACCAACATGGTGGTTTTCAGGGAAAATACAGAAGATATTTATGCAGGAATAGAATTTATGTCTGAAACCGAAGAAGCAAAAAAAGTGGTGGATTTTCTTACTCAAACTATGGGAATCAATAATATCCGCTTTCCACAAACATCTTCTATTGGAATAAAACCAGTGTCAAGGGATGGTTCAGAGCGCTTGATCAGAGCGGCTATTATTTATGCAATAAAACATAAAAATCCCTCGGTAACCTTTGTACATAAAGGAAATATAATGAAGTTTACGGAAGGTGCATTTAAAAACTGGGGTTATAAATTGGCAGAGAAAGAATTTAGCGCCCATGTATTCACCTGGAATCAATTTGATAAAATTTCCGAAGAGAAAGGAAATGATGTTGCCACCCAAGCGATGAAAAATGCTGAGAAGGAAGGGAAAATTATCATAAAAGATGTTATTGCAGATGCCTTTCTGCAACAAATTTTAACTCGACCCGCAGAGTACTCAGTGATAGCAACGTTGAATCTCAATGGAGATTATATTTCTGATGCGCTTGCAGCTACGGTTGGAGGAATAGGCATTGCTCCTGGCGCCAATATCAATTATATGACAGGACATGCAATTTTTGAAGCCACTCATGGTACAGCTCCTAAGTATGCAGGACAGGATAAAGTGAACCCGGGTTCAGTAATTCTATCCGGTGTTATGATGCTTGAGCATCTCGGTTGGTTGGAAGCGGCAAATTTGATTTATAAAGGACTTGAAAAATCTATCGCCTTGAAAAAAGTTACTTATGATTTTCATCGTTTGATGGAAGGCGCCACCCTTTTGAAATGCTCTGAGTTTGGGAAGGAAATTGTGAGAAATATGTAGGTTTTAAGTTTCAAGTTTTAAGTTTCAAGTTTCAAACACAGCTACTTTAGTGCAATAAATTAATTAATTTAACGTTTACTTATTAGTGTAGCATTTTTAGAAGTGTCCTATATTCTGAAAAATTGGACGTGAATTTCTATTAATGTAAACAAATTGTGAATAATTTTTTATACACTACATAAGAATTTAACGCAACTTTGCACCGAAAATGGAACGACACAACTTTCAAGGATTTTATAAAATTGTAACGACTTGAGTACCGACACGGCGCACCGTGACGCTACTAAAATAAACCAAATCACACATGAAAAAGAACCTTACTGAATTACTCATCATTGCCTTTTTCGGATTAATTTTCTATTTCAACTCAAAAGGATGGTTAAAAGACAAGGCATCCCTTGAAAACACTCCCATAAATATTTCAGAATTGCAGATAAATAATAACCGTCCTGAAAAATTAGACCTCACACTAAATTTTGAAATTCAAAATCCTTTAAAACACAATATTCTGATTGAAAAGTTTCAGTTAAAATTATTATCGCAAAGTAAGGTTTTAACCCAGGTTGATAAAAATTCTCTTTCAATTGAAGTTAGTCCAAAAGCTAAAAAAAATATCAATATACCATTCTCAATTTCCTCTCAGGAACAACTTTTTCAATTTTCGAACCTCATTCACCAAACATCCGGTAGAGCAGAGTTGGCGGCAAGCGGTTTGATAACCCTCATTTCACCGACTACCCACGAAAGTGCCGATATTAATTATTATTCTGTTATCCCTCTACCTGTTGAAAAGGTGGCACTTGTTTATTATAGGTGACAGGATTCCGAATCTTAAGTAAAATGGAATAATGGAAGGTTGGAATAATGGATTCACGCTCCCATCATCCCATCATCCCATCATCCCATCATCCCATCATCCCATCATCCCATCATCCCATCATCCCA
>Ga0156225_101_pt1 | contig 17854 bp, 14 predicted proteins | sample RifCSPlowO2_12_FD_107873 | JGI IMG/M metagenome (GOLD analysis project Ga0156225, IMG submission 107873) | Bacteroidetes bacterium RIFCSPLOWO2_12_FULL_37_12 | reverse complement strand
GTGCTTGCATGTGCGCGGTGAGCAGTACCAAATGCATCATTCACATATACATTTCCCAACTGCGATAGTTTTCTGGAAAATTCAATTTCCCCCTTTTCCTCTTCTTTATAAAAACGAAGATTTTCTAATAAAAGAATCTCACCAGGTTTCAGGTTTTGTGCTTTTTCAAAAGCAATTGGACCTATGCAATCATCAGCAAATATTACACGAACACCCGTGAGTTCCGACAATCGCGATACCAAATGTTGCAGAGAATATTTTTTAACAGGACCTTCTTTTGGTCTGCCCAGGTGTGACATTAATATTGTACTACCTCCATCAGAAATAACTTTTCGGATAGTTGGTAAAGCGGCTTTTATTCGTGTGTCATCAGTGATTCTGAATTCAGAATCCAGGGGAACATTAAAATCAACACGTACAAGAGCCTGTTTGTTCCGGAAATTGTATTGAGAAAGGGTACGCATGGGAAATTTTTTGAGCTATAGTAAAATTTTGTTACTACTCAGCAGATATCTTTCGCTACAAATATAACACATAACATATAACAAAAAATATTAAATAACAAACGAAAACCAAAATATTATATGATATATGAGCACTTAGACATTTTTTGTTTAGTGTTTTATGTTAAGTGTTATTTTTGGAAAAATAAAAATGTCTATACGTTGAGTAGTAACAAAATTTTTGTGAATCACAATGGAACATCTGGTTTAAGTCTGTAGCCCTGAAAGTGCGGGTGGGACTTAAACCCCGCTTTCAACCCACCATTAACTCTCCCATCCTTGCTATCAAATCAGCCACTCTCCATGAGTATCCTCCCTCATTATCATACCATCCTACAATGTTTACATCATATCCCATTACTTCTGTTAAAAGAGAATCAAAAACAACCGAATGACGATTACCAATAATGTCAACAGATACTATTGGTTCGTCGGTATATTCTACAACTCCTTTAAAAACACCTTGTGCTGTTTTTAGAAAAGCGGCATTAATCTCTTCACGGGTTGTTTGTTTTTTCAAGCGGCACACAACATCTGTAAGCGAACCATCGGGAACCGGTACACGAATGGCTTTTCCATATAATTTTCCTTTGAGTTGTGGTAGTACCATTGTTGCCGCTTTAGCCGCTCCTGTAGAGGTTGGAATTATTGAAACCGTTGCCGCCCTGGCTCTACGTAAATCTTTGTGAGGGGAATCATGTAAACGCTGATCAGAAGTGTAAGCATGCACTGTAGAAATAAAACCAGATTCAATGCCCCAGTGGTCGTCCAAAACTTTAAGCATAGGCGCTAAACAATTTGTAGTACATGAAGCATTGGAAATAATAATATCTTCATTGGTTAATGATGAATCATTAACACCCATTACAATTGTTTTAACATCTTTATCCGCTGGCGCAGAAATGATAACTTTCTTAGCGCCGGCATGGATGTGTTCCATGGCAAGTACACGGGTAGTAAACTTACCGGATGACTCCAATACAATATCTACACCCAGTTCGGACCATGGGAGTTTGGAAGGTTCTTTTATGGCAAAACATCGGATTTTTCTACCATTCACTACTATAGCATCTGGCTCAGGATACACCTCTCCATGAAAGTGCATTTGAACAGAGTCATATTTTAATAGATGACTAAGAGTTTTTGTGTCTGTAATATCATTTATTGCCACAATATCTACTTTGTTGGCATCTGTTAACGCGCGGAATGATAATCTTCCGATGCGACCAAATCCATTTATGGCTACTTTTGGACGGAACATATTGGTTAATTATGAAAACACAAATATCTATTAAAATTTTGATTTACACACGGACGAATAAAAATCCAAGCGCTTTTTAACCCCTCTCCATTTTTTGGAGAGGGGCTGGGGTGAGGTCGGATTTATAGGAGAAACTAACCGTGTCTTTACGTCTAAAACCCATTCAGCGAAATACCAATTGAAAACGGTGTCACTTGCGGTCCTTCGTCTTTCTTAAATACCGGCACTCTATAATAATTAAAAATAAAACGCAAACCGCCGTAGCCAATTCTTACAAAAGGACCATAACGCAATTTTTCCACATGCCAGTTGTCGTCATATTTTTCCACCTGCCGGTTATCGCTTATTTCATACACAATTTTTGTATGAGCGCCGCTGAAGTAATCGATATTTACTCCGGCTTCGAAAATAATGGGCTTTTTATCTTTAACATGTTTACTTCGCAGATGAAAAGCAACAGGGAGATGCCAGAAGGCAGTAGCTAATTTTGATTTGGAAAATTTCGGGGATGCTTTTATCTCACTTTTCAGGGCAGTATCATTTTTTACCAATACAATATTTTCATCAAAAACATAATTATTAAAACTCATCCCAATTCCAAGCAATAAATAGAGCTGTTGGTTGTAAATATTTATTCCCTGTGTAATAAACTGAATATCAAAATACCTTGAACGAGCCAGATCTACGTTCATGTTTTTATATTCATCCGGCATGGTCAACTTCCGGTTATAGAGATATCCGTTGATACCCAGATCCATCAGGAAAAACTGAGTTTCATCTATTTCATCATCATCCTCATTCTCTTTGCCGGAGGAAGCAGTGTCACAAATATTTTTGCATATCAATATTCGGGTTCCGCCAAAATCAATCACAGCGGTATCCTGGTCTTTTTTGTCTGACTTCTCCTGGGCAATGCTCATTTGACTGATCACTATTCCTAACAAAAATGCAATCACTACTTGAAAAATAATGGGCATCATTTGAAAGCTATTTTCAATTATTCCATATTTCCTGTCTTTAGGAGATACCGGTGAATTCACATTGATTTTTGTTTTCATAATTTTTTAGGGATTTTGCCGGATATTTTTACTTTTCCGGATTTAACGTTAAAATTATAAGTGGTTTTATTATTTTCGTCTTCTTCTTTCTTTATGGAAATATTATCCAGATTTAACCGTTTGCGGGTTTCATCCCAAAGATTTCCGATTACAAACGATGCTAAACTTTTCATCCCGCTGTTTTTACCGGTAGAATTTGAAAGTACGGATGATTTGGATGAACCATGATAATTTCCTGTATCCTGCGCATAAGCAACAGACCTTAACAGAAATATTAATATAACAAATAAGCCAAATTTATAGTGATTCATAGCTGAATTGACATACCAATCTGAATAAGTAGCGAAAGTTTAAAATGGAATAATGGAATGTTGGAATAATGGGAGCGCGAACCCAACATTCCAACATTCCAACATATTCGCATCCCTGCGTCTGATGGATAAAACACACAAATATAGCTTAAATTTGCAATGTCAAAAACCGTATGGAAATCCAACCTGAAATACCCTGCGAAAATTGCGGCACCACTCTAAAACCGGATTTTCAATTTTGCCCTAAATGCGGGCAGGAAAATTCCGGCACACCATTAACAATAAAAGCCCTCTTAAAAGATCTCATTGGTGAATTTTTTTCCCTTGATTCCAAATTTCTCCGTAGTATAAAACCATTGTTGATTAAACCGGGGTTTCTGACGATTGAATTTTTTTCCGGCAAAAGAGCTAAATACATTTCCCCTCTCAAACTCTATCTGAATATCAGTTTGGTGTATTTCCTTGTCTTATCGTTTGGAAAAACCCCGGAAATGAAAGTCAGTTTTAAACACAACGAACCAAACGTAACGCAATCCGATACTACCGGAATTGAAAATAAAAATACATGGCGCATTAACCCGGATTTTATAGAGAAAAAATTTAAAAAAATTGATAAAAATCTCTTTTGGGAAAAATTTAATTCCTTTCTTTCTCCGATGGTCTTTTTCCTTTTACCTGCCTTCGCTTTGATATTAATGCTTCTTTTTTATAAGTCGGCTAAATCGTATGTCAGGCACTTTGTTCTTTCACTTCACTTTCACTCGTTTGTTTTTACGGTATTTACGTTTTACGTTCTGATAAACCGTTTGATTCATCTGAAATATTTTCTTCCTGCTCTTTTTATAATTGTGTTCTGGAATTTGCTGATGTGTCTGAAAAAAATTTATAATCAGAAATGGATAGTTGCAGTTTTTAAATTTTTCACACTCATGGGAATTTATACATTGGTTTTTGTGATATTTCTCTCCCTCACGTTTATTATCACGGTGTTAGTAGTGTAAGGGATTGGAATGTTTTAAAGTCAATTTTCCCGGCGAAATATAAGACGAAACTTTGTAACATTTTTACCTTGTTTAATCATATATACTCCTCTTGTCATTCCGGATAAATTCACTTCGCGGGTGTTTCCTTCCATCACTTTTCTTCCCATAACATCATACACTTCAAAATTTTCATTTTTGTCGATCCATAAAGTAGAGCTTCCCTGAATAATTATTGGTTCGTATTCCGGAATTACACCCCATACATATTTTTCATGAATATTTTGATTTCCGTTGAGAGCTATTAAAACCAAACGATAATAATAGGTGCCTGCGGGCAAATTTTTATCAGTATAGGAATAATTAAGTTCACTTGTTGAATTTCCTTTTACTGCCTTGGAAATAACTGTGTCAACGATTTCCCAGCTATCGGTTAATGTATCAGTTTGCCGTTCCAATAGAAAGTAATGATTATTGGATTCGGATGCCGTTGTCCATTCCAGCAAAAAATCGTTCGTTCTAACATTTATTAAGGTAAAAGATTTTAACGTAATGGGTAAGGCAGTTGTGTTTTCAGGACTAATATCTCCGGAATTAAATAAAGTATAAGAAGTATTTTCCCTATTTGAAACAAACGAAAATAGAAATAGCGAAGAGAAAAATAATCTAAAAATAAATTTCGGAAATAACATTTGTGTAAGGTGTGATTTTTTTGTTATTTGCAAACTTACATGAAAATTTTGATTTCACATAATTGAATTAATAGCATGATGTGGAAGTATGGTGCACCATGTCTCAACGCTAAGGATACAACCTGCTAAAGGTCCAATTTCCATCTGATTGTTTTTCATACAAAATCCGGTCATGCATTCTGAAATCCCTGTTTAACCAGAATTCAATATGCGTGGGAATGACCCGGAAACCCGACCAATGTGAAGGTCTGGTAATTTCCCTCTCCTGAAATTTTCTTTCTGCTTCCAGAAATCTTTTTTCCAGCAATTCCCTCGATTCAAGTTTTTCACTTTGCAAGGATGCCCAAGCCGCAAGTTTGCTCTGTCGTGGTCTTGTTTTAAAATAAGCATCGGCTTCCGAATCGGTTACTTTTTCAGCTTTTCCTTTTATTCTCACCTGTGCATGCAAAGGTTCCCAGTAAAAAGTCAAAGCTGTATAGGGATTTTCTAATAACGCTTTGCCTTTTTGCGAATTGTAATTTGTGTAAAAAACAAAACCTTTTTGTGAAAAATCCTTTAACAGTACAATCCTGGAATCCGGTTTTCCATCCTGTCCCACAGTGGAAAGACAAACGGACTCGGGAATCAAAATTCCGGGTGTTTTTTGAGCGGTTTTATACCAATGTTCAAATTGAATTAACGGATCCGGAGGGAGGGTGGATTCTTCAAGTAAAAGGTTGGGATTGGGTAATAAAAACTTAAATATCGTGTGCTGAAGTTTATAAATAAAAAGGCGGAGTATGTAGGAAACAGGGGACAAATTTGAAAATCAGTTAAGACGTATTTATGCAATAATCGTGTAGCAAAAATTTAAGCCGCCTGTAGATTTTTGAACTTGGAACGGTTTATTTTTTCAAGGGAATAATCCAGTGTCACTAAAAATTCTTTCTGATCGGTGTCAGAAGGTAGTTCGTACATGGGATCTGTCATTATGGCTTCGCAGATAGAGCGTAAACCACGAGCGCCTAATTTATACGACATGGCTTTGTCCACAATAAAATCAAATACCTCTTCCTCGAAGGAAAGTTTTACTCCTTCCATCCTGAATAATTTTTTGTACTGTTTAATCAACGCATTTTTTGGTTCAGTAAGAATCTGACGCAGTGATGTTTTATCTAAAGGAGGTAAATGTGTGATAACCGGTAAGCGACCCACTAATTCAGGAATAAGTCCAAACGATTTCATATCCTGGCTTGTGATGTACTGTAAAATATTTTCCATATCATACTCCTGCCGTATAATGGAACTTTTAAAACCAATGGTACTGGTATTCAACCTGCGTGCAATAATTTTATCCATTCCTTCAAAAGCGCCTCCGCAAATGAAAAGTATATTGTCGGTATTGATTGGAATCATTTTCTGGTCGGGATGTTTTCTTCCTCCACGGGGCGGTACATTGACTAAAGTTCCTTCCAGCATTTTCAACAACGCCTGCTGAACGCCTTCGCCGCTAACGTCTCGGGTGATGGAAGGATTATCGTGCTTCCTGGCGATTTTGTCAATTTCATCTATGTAAACAATTCCTCTCTGAGCGGCATCTACATCGTAATCGGCGGCTTGGAGCAAACGTGTTAAAATATTCTCCACATCTTCTCCCACGTAGCCGGCTTCAGTAAATACAGTGGCATCAGCAATGCAAAAAGGAACTTTCAGAATCCTGGCAAGTATTCGCGCCAGATACGTTTTACCGGTGCCGGTTTCGCCAACCATAACAATATTTGATTTTTCAATCTCGACATCGTCATTCAACTTTTTTTGCGATAAGCGTTTGTAATGATTATATACAGCCACACACAATACTTTTTTAGCCATTTCCTGCCCAATCACATATTGATCAATATAACTATGAATGTCTTTGGGTTTCAGGATCCGGAAATCTACGTTTCTTCCTTCGAAAGTCCTGCTTTCTTCTTTCAGGATATCTTGTGCCTGGTGCACACAACGATCGCATATATAACTGTCAATGCCGGCAATAAGCATGAGGGTTTCTTTCTTGGAACGACCGCAAAAGTCGCAATGAACTTCTTTCATGATTGGCTAAAGAAAAGCGAAGGTAGGTATTAATATTGAGATTTCAAAATCGTATGCCCTTCTACTACCCCTGATCTTCCTGAAACCATTCTGCCCAGCCGGTGTCAGTTTCTTGTAGTTTGAGAGAATGGAGAGTTATTTTACCAGGCAATGAATTTTTAATTCTTTGAGAGAACTCTAAAACAAGATTTTCGCAAGTGGGTTGAATTCCCAAAAAACAAACTTTTTTATGATGACGTGTCAATTGAATTTTAAGATCGAAAGGAATAGCATCATTTAAAATTAACGAGTGGTCGAAGGGTTCTGATATTTCTTTTTCAATTACTTTCTTCAGGTTGGAAAAATCCAGCACCATGCCTTCTTCCGGAGAACCGTTTGCTTTAGCGGGTTCACCGGATATTGTAACATAAAGTGTGTAACTGTGTCCATGAATATTTCCGCAAGGTCCCGGATAATTCCATAGAGAATGAGCCATTTCCAAAGTGATTTTTTTTGTTATTCTGACGACGGGCATTTTTTTATTTTTATTAATATAAAAGGTAACATCTTTAAAATAATTGTTACATAAAATAACAAACACTTATTAAGTCAAAAAATGATTTTTGTCATGAATTGTTGATAGTATGCAAACGACCTTTGGGATTACTTTTTTATACCCTATACCCTATACCCTATACCCTATACCCTATACCCTATACCCTATACCCTATACCCTTATACCCCTATACCCCATATTTATTATTAAAAAAAATTCAGCTATATTTGTATAATTAATCAAAAACCATTTAAACCATGAACACACTTTTGTTTATTCAAAATTTTGGTTGGGGAGAAATCACCATCATTCTTTTCATCGTTTTATTGTTGTTTGGAGCTAAAAAGATACCTGAATTGGCAAAAGGCATAGGTCAGGGAATAAAGGAATTCCGCAATGCCAGTAAGAATGTGCAGGAGAATGTAACCAAGGAAACCGATAAACTTGAAAAGGGAAAAGAAGGGTAGGGGATTTATTCCCACGATTAGTGCACTATCACCTTATGAAACACCTCCTCACCCGCATGGATGGAAAGTATGTAAACCCCTTTTTCATTCAGATTAAAATTAACTTTAGAATAAAAAGAATTTCTTTCGTTTGAAAAGGATTCATGCAACTTACGTCCTAGTACATCGGTAATGTAAATTGAAATTCCTTCGTTTACGGGTTGATTAAACCGAATTGAAAAATTTCCTGTCGCTGAAGGATTGGGATAAACGACAAAACCGCTTTTCTGAAAATCCAGGACGTCGTTAGAAGTACAATTGACAGTAATGGAATTCTCGATAGTGCATACAGCTCCGGTAGAATCTTCCACCTCCAAACGATAGGTGTAAGTTGCTTCGGAAGGAAAAACAAAATCAAATACAGGAGTGTCACCGGAAAGAACATCATTTATGTACCAGCGATACATGTATGGAGGAATGCCATTAGTCGAAGTGGCAGAAAAAGTAGTGACACTGCCTGCACATGCGGGTGAAAAGTTAACATTACTTGAAAAGAGCATAGTCGTTTCATCGGTTCTTCTCCCAATCATGTACTGTCCTTTGGCATCTTGTTTTTTTGTAGTCAAAACCTCTTTCATCCCTCTCCGGACTCTGGAAGTGGGAGTATTCTGCCAGTCATCTGCAGGATCAGGGCGGTACAATAGCTGATAGTAGCTACTATCACCCGGATTATATCCTTTCGCATTTTCAGGGTTTATATAAACGCCTTTACTTACAGAAGCTGAACTTGATACTTCCCAGAATGATTCGGTAAGTAAATCAAAGTTTTGTGGTATATCTCCTCCTGGGTTAATATCGTAACGTCTTACAAAAATGGTGTCGGTTTCTTCGGGTGAAAGTGAAAACATAAATTCCATTCCGCTCGAATCAAAAGGGGTCGTAAAAATTTTTGATTCAAGATCACTATTATAGTAAACCGTATCAATTCTGATTTTTGCATCGGATTTAGTGATAGCCAATGCCCAGTTTGAAAGATGGGTGGTAGAAAAACATATCTGATTGCCATTTCTCTCTGGAACAGAACTGATAATCTGCCAGGGAGATGATTCATCTTCCTGGTAAAGGCAATTCAGAAAATTCAGATAATCGGTATTCAGTTGCGTGGAATCATACGTAAAACAAATCGTTAATTCAAAACTGTCAATGTCGGTCTGAATATTCCAATAAAAATTATTGAAAATGGTAGCGATTGTATCGGGTGCAGAAGGAAGCGTGGTTGATTGTGTGCTGGAATTGATCTGGTAAGGAACATAATTTACATTTACAGAACCGGTATCAGCTCCTGCCGGCAAATTGGTGAAGACAAGATTTACACCGATTTGAGCAAAAGGTATTGTGTCATTAACCACTGTAATATTTTGGGTGAATGTTTGAAAATTTCCTTTGGAAGTATGAAGTAAAACCCCTCCGTTTCCACAAGTCCATCCGGAGTGAGGGCTTGAAAAATAAATATCATTAAAATCAACATTCGGCAGGTCTGTTTGTTTGTTCCAGTTAGTGCCACTGTCGCTGGTACGATATACAATGCCACCTTTTCCTGCTACCCATACTGTTTGGGAATTAGTGGCATGAATGGAAGTAAAAACAAGGTTATTGGATTGATTCTGGAATATCCATGTGGCACCCACGTCTGATGTTTTAAGAATAGTTCCGCCATCTCCAACCACCCAACCCGTTGTAGAGTCAGCAAATGAAAGAGCGTGTAAATTTGCATTTGTACCAGTTGTTTGTTTGGTCCAACTTGAACCCCCACCGAAAGTAACCCACACTTCTCCATTATTACCAACTACTCTTCCATAGTTTGGGCTAAGGAATTGAATATCTTCCCATTTGATTGTATTTCCTACCGATTGATTAATCCAGGTACTACCATTATCTGTTGTTTTGTAAATGGCACCGTTTTCACCTGCCACCCAACCGATAATGTCGTTGATAAAAAATACTGCTTTTAGATTTGCAATGGAAGGTAAAGACACTTTTTCCCAAGTGTCACCAAAATCTTGTGAACGGAGAAATGTGCCGTTAGCTCCAACAGCATAACAGGAATAAGGTGGTACCACATCTATAGCGTAAAGGGGTTCTGTTGAATTACTGTTAAGTTTCATCCAGTTGGTACCTCCGTTGACAGTCCTAATGATAGTTCCATTATCAGCAACAGCCATCCCTCTTAGGGAATCAAGAAAATCCAAATCACTAATAGGCATATTTCCACCTGAGGGCTGAAATTCCCATAAACCGGCATTCTGAGTAGGAATAAAATTACCTGCGGGAGGGAGCAACCTCATGATAGTTCCATTTTGTCCCACAACCCAACCAAATCCCTTTTCAACGAAATAAGAACTAATTATATTATACCCTGTGAAAAGTCCGGGTTGCGACCAGGTATTTCCACCATCATACGTTCTTAAAAATGTGCCACTATCACCGAAAGCCCATCCATTATCCTGATCTGTAAACCGGATGCTTCTTAAAACCCGATCGGTAGGCGTAGTCAATAATGACCAGGTGTTTCCACCGTTTTCGGTTTTAACAATTTTACCGTTCTCACCGGCAATCCATCCTACAAGTGGGTTTATAAAATGAATGGACATTAGATTGGTAGGAAAAACATTTGGTTTTGGATTCCAGGTGACGCCGCCGTCTGAAGTATAATATACTTTATCTTCAGCGCCGCAAGTAAATCCAACGGAAGAAGATACAAATTGAATTGAATAGAGGGCAAGGGTTCCGGCAGATGATAAACTCCACGTATTTCCACCATCGTTTGTCCTTAAAACTTTACCTGCATTACAGGCGATAAAGCCGTTATTATAATCAGTAAAATAAATGCTATTCAACGATTCGCTTATTGGGCTTGCTTGTGTTCCCCAGGTATTCCCACCATCGGTAGTTTTTAAAATAGTTCCTGACCAGCCGCAAGCAAAACCTTTGAGAGAATCAAGAAAAAAAACAGAATTAATATAGCCGCTGAATCCGCCGGAATTCTGAACGGACCATATTTTTCCTCCACTTTTAGTATTAAGAATGGTTCCGTTAAGTCCGACTGCCCACCCTCTTAAAGTGTCAGTAAAGAAGACAGAATACAAATGATTCAGTAAGTCAGGTCTTGGATTTGTCCAGGTAGCACCTTCGTCTGTTGTTTTAAACATTATTCCCCAGGAGCCGGCGATAGTGGCATTATTTGCATCCGCAAAGGCAATAGTAAAAAAGAATTGTACGGTAGGAAGGTTCGCAGCAGTCCATGCATTACCACCGTTGGAAGTTTTTAGAAGAGTACCAAAACCACCGGAAATAAAACCATTCACATTATCGGGTGAAAATTTTATTGAATACAATGTATTGGTAGAGCCACCATTGGGAACAACTGACCAGTTTAGTCCTGCATCCGTAGTTTTAATAACATTGCCGGCGCCTCCACAAGCAATTCCATTAGTAACCGAAGTAAAATAAACCGAATATAATGGAGCAGTTATAAAACTATTTCCCAACTGCCAGGTTTGACCTCCGTCGGTTGTAACTATAACAGTTCCGGTGTCACCCACGGCACATCCGTTAGTGATATCAAAAAAGAATAAAGAACGCAAATTTCGTGTGACAGGAGATGGTTTATTTTCCCAGGTTATACCACCATCGTTGGTAACTAATATTAATCCCTCACTACCGGAGATCCATCCATTATTCAAATCAATAAAAAAGATATCGTAGAGATTTTCTTGACCGGATGTTCCTGTTATCCAATTTTTCCCGCCATCGTTTGTAGAAAGTACAATTCCTGAGTCACCAACGGCAAATCCTTTTAATTCCGATAAAAAATATAAGGCATTAAGATTTTTAGCAGTGACATTGGGAAGGGTTAACCAAAATTGCCCTGCATCTTCCGTTCTCAGGATGGTGCCATATTCACCAACTGCGTAACCGATGGAGGGGGTTACAAATTGCATATCTTTGATATGATGTCCGGTGGGAGTAGGATTTTGCCAGACCCAGTTTTCGGGACCTTGAGCGAAAGATTTACCGATAATAAATATCAGGAGCGAGTAAAAAAAGAGTGATTTTTTCATGATGAGTTTTGTTAAAAGAGAAGAAAGGTATAAAAAATAGTTGAGATTACAAAAAAAATATAAAAAAAAGATGTTGGATGTTGGGAGCCAGACATCAAAATCGAATATCACGTATCATTTTTTAAAAAGGCGGTAAACTAAAGTAACGATGACTAAAATGCAAATCAAAAGAAAAATATTTTTTACAAGGGAAGAATTTACAAACCGGTTTTCCAAACTTTTCATTTTTCCTTTCAGCTCGCGGATTTCCGATTCCTGGGTTTGAATAATTCTTTTCAGGTTTTTATTTTCACCGGTTTTAGCATTTTCTATTTCCATGGAAGCGAACTCTTTTTCCTGCCGGGATAGTGAGTCCTTCATGGCAACAAACAACTTCTGGTAATGAAATGCCTGTTCGAATTGTTTTGTCCGGGCATATAAATCAGATACCAATATATAATTGAATAATATCTCCTGTGCATGTCCGCTGTGGATGGAAGTGGCTAATGCTTCATCGGCAAATTTCAGGGCATTTTTTAAATCATTCTTTCCTCTGTACAGATCCGCCATGTCATGAAAAAAGCGGATGTCCGGTTCCTTGTTTTTTAATTCTTTAAATAGTTTAAATGATTTTTCATAATAAGATAATGCAATTTCCGTATTCCCCCTTTCTTTATAAATTTCAGCCAGAAGACGGAAGTTATCGGTTAAATTTGATTTATGGTTTTCAGAAACAAAATATTTTTGTGCCCGCATGAGATATACTTCTGCCGAATCAAGCCATTTCATTTGCAGGAAGGTGTTGCCGATGCTCTGACAAGTGTTTGCGATGTCCGCATTACTTTTTAATTTTTCATAAATGGTTAAGGCATGTTTAAATTCTTCCAAGCCCTTTTGAAAATCTTTATACATCAATTTTACATTTCCAATTCCCGAATGGCTCCATGCAATTCCTTCCTCCAGGTTTAGCCCTTTATAAAATTCCAATGAGGTTTGATAATTCTTTAAAGCATTGTCAAAATCCTTTCTGGTTTCATAGATCATGGCAAGGTTATTCAGACAAGTGGATTGACCATGAACATAATTTAATGTCTTGAATTCATTTAGCGCAGTAAAATAAAATTCAATGGCATGAGAATATTCTTCTTTCCAGTAATAATCATTTCCTATTTCTACTTTCGACCATCCTAATGCAAGCGGCATAGTGAGGGATTCCCAGATTTTCATGGCTTTTTCATGTTGCGCGATAGCTAAATCAAATTTTTTCAGCTTCCGGTAGAAGTTTCCTAATTCAGTTCTCCCATTCGCCTCTCCTTTTTTGTAATTGATTTCCTGAGATAAGTTAATAATTTTTTCACCGGTAGAGATTATCTGATTAACATCATTTGCAGATAATTTTTTATAAAATTCAATCAGGATGTTTATTTTGTTTGTGTCTGCCTTTTCTGAAGGATAAGTGGAGGAGGACCCATCGGGATTTTTTGAAGATGAGTGGGGAGGAGACGAAAAAATAAATAAAAAAAATATTGGAAAGAGATATTGCATATTGCCTTAGCAAGCAAACTTACGGGAATTTTGGTTAATTACATATAAACGCGGTAAAAAAAGTATCGGAGTAAAGGCGTACCGGAGTATCGGTGTGCCTGATCACTTTCTCTCTTTTAATTTTTTTGTTTTTATAAACGACAGATTTTTGGATGAGTGGTAAACCCTATGAGTAGCTTTTATAAAATCGGTTTCTTCCGCATTAAATATATTCGGTACAAATTTCTGGGGATTTCTGTCAACAAGCGGAAACCAACTGCTCTGAATTTGCACCATCAGGCGATGACCTTTCATAAAGGAGTGGCACACATCCGGAATTTCAAAATGAATTTCAGTTATTTCGCCCGGAACAAACGGCTCCGGTTTTTCAAAACTTTTGCGGTATCTTCCTCTGAATACCTCACCGCGCACCAATTGCTGGTACCCGCCCTGAAGGGCTGTGTCAGGATAAACGTCTATAAGTTTCACAATCCAATCGGCATCAGTGCCGGCAGTTGAAATGTTTAGATTTACTTCTAAAGGTCCTGTTAATGTTATTTCATCTTGTAAAATTTCTGTATAATACGATAAGACATCGGGGCGTTTGCCGGCAAACCGTTGGTCAGCGCACATATAGGGTTTAGGAGTATGGGTAGTAATTTCTTCCGTGTAGGGAACGGGATGCGCAGGGTCGCTGACGAATTCATCATATTCCGTTGACAAATTTGCGGGGATATTTTGAGTGAGTTTTTTATTTTGGTCTAAATAGAAAGTAACCGGTTCCGTGTTTTCAGGGGGCCAGGTGGTAAATTGCCCCCACTCATTTTTACCGGTAATATATATGTATGCCTCTGGCAGAACAGCAGTTTTTCCTTTCAGGAAGTGCATAAAAAATGGAAATTCAATTTTTTCCTGATAAAATGTGGAGTTATCGGGTGAATTTTTGAACGTAACATTTCCTAACCGGTCCCCTTTTGTTCTTGCCCATCCTCCATGGCTCCAGGGTCCCATAACAAGGGCATTGTAAATACCGGGATTATTTTTTTCGATGGCAGAATATATTTTCAATGGACCGTAAAGATCTTCCGCATCAAACCAACCGCCCACCGTCATCACGGCGGGCTTTACATTCTTAAAATGCGGTAATAAATTTCTTGATTTCCAGAAATCATCGTAGTCGGGGTGTGCAATCATGTCATTCCAGAAAGCAATGGTGTCATGAAAATATTTGGGATTTACGTTTTTCAACGGACCTACACTGTCGAGATAAAATGTATAACCGTCTTTCACGGGAAATTCAAAACGATTTCGCCACTCGGTAGTTGGTTTTGGTCTTGGCTGGTCGAAAACGAACATGAAGTCAAAGGCGGCATCAAGAAAAAAAGCTCCATGATGGTGGAAATCATCTCCCATCCACCAATCGGATATAGGCGCCTGGGGTGACACTGCTGTTAAAGCAGGATGACCGCATAAACTTCCGACTGCTGAATAAAATCCCGGATAAGAAATTCCCCAGATACCTACTTTACCATTATTACCAGGAATGTTTTTAATGAGCCAATCAATGGTATCGTAAGTGTCACTGCTTTCGTCAATATCATTTTTAGTTTTTTTAACATCGAGTTGCGGACGCATGTTTACAAAATTTCCCTCCGACATGAATTTCCCCCTCACATCCTGATAAACAAAAATAAAACCTTCCCTCGTAAAAATCATGGAAGGACCCAAAAGGGATAAGTATTTTTTTTCGCCGTAAGAACCTACCGAATAAGGAGTGCGAAACATCATCACCGGATATTTTTGTTCTTTGTTTTTGGGAGTATAGACGGAAGTAAATAACTTTATTCCGTCACGCATGGGGATCTGAAACTCTTTTTTATCGTAATGCCCGACGATATAAAGGGAATCCTCGTTTAATTTTTTATCAGGTAGTGGTTGCCCGTAGAGGGTAGTGGCAATGAAAAGTGTAAGTAAAAACATGTGTATTATACCAAAGTTAAACAGATTTCAGAAAAATAATGAATAACACATAACACATAACAATAAATGACTAAGTGGGATCACTATTCAACTTTTTGTGATTGTTTTTTGCATTTTGTTCATACTTATACATTTTTTATTTTTTGTTTAGTGTTATATGTTTTTTTCTAAAACCGAGTTGTTTGGTGTAAATAATGATAAGGGTATAGGGGTATAGGGTATAAGGGCTAAACCTATATCTTTATACCGCTATAGCATTACCAAAAAACATCATGTAATTTAATTTTACACTTTGGAAAAAGAGAGAGCACAATAATTTCTTCTTTGTGATACGTACGCTTAGGAAAATATTTTCCTGTTTTATCCGGTAAATAAACGGTAATGGTTTCTTCATCCGGATCAACCACCCAATACTCTTTTACACCGGAATTTTGATATAAAAGCATTTTAATACCTATATCTTTCCGGGTAGAGCTTTCCGAAAGAATTTCAATAACTAATTCGGGTGCACCAATGCCTCCACGTTCATCTATTTTTTTTGGATCGCAAATAATTGAAATATCCGGCTGAACTACGTTTGTAATTTCAAAGACATCTTTCCCTTCTTTGGGAAGACGAATATCAAATGGAGCGGCAAAAACGCGGCATTTTTTATTTCGGAAGAAATTTTCTAATACCCACACCAGATTAGTACTAACGCGCTGGTGAGCAGTTCTCGGTGCAGGGGACATATCATAAGGAACCCCGTCAATAAGCTCCCAACGCTCTTCCTCAGGCCAGGTTAGCAAATCCGCATACGTAAATTTTTCGTTTCGTGAAAATTGTGGTAATCCCATAATGCAAAATTAATAAAAAATTCGTTACTGTTCAGTCCAAGTGGAAAAAATATAATTTTGCCACTGATTACACAGATTAATGTTACAAAAAATCGTTACTGTTCAGACCAAAATGAATGAATACATTATGCCACAAATTACACAAATTTACACAGATTAAATGTACAGATTAAAAAATAAAAAATCTGTGTTTAAAATCTGTGTAAATTTGTGTAATCTATGGCTAAAAAAACATTACTGAATAATAACCAAAAAATCTTAAAACCATTTTTAATCAGTGTAATCAGTGGCTAAATTTTTTTCTCTCTTTCAATTAGTGGTTTAATTAATTTTTGGACAGATCAGTTACCCATTTATTTTATCAAAAACTTGCTTTTCTCAAAACAATACCATATCTTTGTAAAGAATTCAATAAATTTTTTCAATTAAACCCTATTACCATGAGAACCTCAAATACGTTATTTCAATTTACCCCCCCCCGAAAATTTAGACAACTAAAGTACCGTAGAGACACGGTGCAACGTGTCTCCAAAATTTTAATTTTCTGTTCTATGATTTTCTCCCTCGTTCTCTCCCCACCCTTATCGTTAAAAGTTTTTTCACAAAATGATGGCACCAGTTGCGGGAAAGCAATCATTCTTCCTCCGGCGGCTGATCTCTGCAACAAAGACGAATTCAGAATAAAACAAGCTGAAATGTGGTTTGAATTTACTGCGAATGCACCGGAACATGAACTAATTGTATCTCCCTCTGAAACACAGCCCAAAGCAGAAATCACCAAACTTAAACTCTTTGAAAATAAATGCCCGGATTTGCGCTTGCGTAAAGAAGTTTCTTCTCAACCGCCCGAACTTCCCCGAATGCGGATGGAACAATTAACGGTAGGACAAAAATATATAGTGAAGGCAGAGAGGGAGTCATTTACAGAAGAAGGGAATTTTGATATGTGTTTGATCAGGGATAAGGTGGGCGGGGGGGATGGAGGAGATGGCAGTAATAGAATTTTAACTTGCACTGGCAATAATGCAGACCCTAACGCGTGGAATGAAAACGCAAGCTCTTTATATGTGTGTGAAAAATACCAGTTTGTTGGATTAGGAACTTCATCACCTAATGAAAAATTAGATGTAGTTGGTAACATTCACGCGACCGGTAACATAAAACTTGACGGGAGTTTATGTTTGAAATCAATAAAGTGCCATAACACAGAACCGCTCTATATTTATAATCAGAATAATCCTGACTTGTATATGTTCTTTGGCATTGATAGAGATTTAAACCAGGACGGAACAAAGGATGGGAAAGTTGATATTGGCGGATTTAAAACCGGAAGCGGATTCAGGGATTTAATTCTACAGCCATTGGACAAGGGTACTTTTACAGGGGGAAAGGTAGGCATTGGTACTTGGTTTCCTACTGTAACTTTAGATGTATATGGTGAAACAAAAATTAGTAATAATTTAACGGTTGGTGGGGATGTAAAATTTGACGGGAGTTTATGTTTGAAATCCATTAAATGCCATAATACAGAACCGCTCTATATTTATAATCAGAATAA
>Ga0156225_128_pt2 | contig 20771 bp, 18 predicted proteins | sample RifCSPlowO2_12_FD_107873 | JGI IMG/M metagenome (GOLD analysis project Ga0156225, IMG submission 107873) | Bacteroidetes bacterium RIFCSPLOWO2_12_FULL_37_12 | reverse complement strand
CGCCAATTCATACTTTTTTAGTGTCACTGCCGTTTTTCCTATGAAAGAAAAAATGGATGTTTCTTTTTTTTCGCTATGTGTCCCGGTGAAGGTGTTCATTTTTTTTTCTAATCGCCTACACAAAATTAATACATTTTCTTTATAAAAACATCCCTGATATATTACAACTTCTAATAAAAGTATACTGCTGTCCTCGTTAAAACTGTAATAGATTTCTGTTTGATTAATCACCGGTTTTATAAGGGTAGTATCTGCTTCAGCAAAAGCAGATACAGAAAAAACAATAAGTAACAATAGGATTAAAACCACTCGCATTTTCATCGGAAAACGGTTGTAAATATAGTCCCCGAAAGGTACGTATTTTTTTCTTTCATAGGAAACTTTTTTGAAGTTTTTTTTAGGGGGTTTTGGGTGTTTTCCGGTGAAAGAAAAACAACATCGCCTAAGCGTTGCTAAATGCAATGTTCGTTCCTCACACTGCATTTAGCTTTAGCTTAGGCGCTATTGAGAACTGCCAACGTCTCTTAGTTTTGTGCATAATTCCATGTTTTCTGCGCTATTCCAATAAAATAAAAAAAGTGCCTTGCCGCCGGCAAGCGCACCCGACCGACCCTTTTCGGGAGGTGTGCATAACAAGTGCCTGTGTAGTGGATGGTGAGACGGAGAGGCACACCTCGTGCGGTGGGGTGCGTCAGCGTGCGGCTATTTTGCATAATACAAGTTATAAGACAGCTGGGGTTTTTCGTGCAGTAGGTTTTTTGTGCGGCTGTTTTATAACTCGTATTATGTAAAATAGCTTCGGGCTGTTTTTTTCCGGCGCATCTTTTTGTCTGTGCTCAGGGCAAGCTCTTTGTTTTTTCTTTTACCTTAAAAAAATAAACAACTAAAAGAAAAAACAATGTGCTTGCAGAAGCGTGGATACAAAAAGTGTGACGGAAAAAAACAGCAGATGGGCAAGCGTGCGGAGTCCCGATAGCAAAAAAAAAGCCCGCAGTGAAACAAGGGCGATTTTGCTATCGGGACGGAGATGCGGGTGGTTTTTCTTTCCTTTTTCTTTTCCGGTGAGCACAGTCAAACTGCTCAGTACAAGTTATTTTTCGTCATAAAATCTAAAACCTATTCTTCTCCGTGGTGGGTTGGGAGGATTGATCAATTCTTTCAGGCAAGAAAAAATTAATTGTATTTCTTCATTGTGTTTATTCATCTTTTCGTCCTGCTTCATTAGCTTTTTTTCCAACTGCTCCAACTTTAGAAAGATGTCTTTATGGGTAAGAAGCATTTCTCGCATTCGGGTAAATATGCGTATGATTTGTATGTTTACTTCTATGGCCGTTTCACTATTTAAAACGCTTGATAACATGGCTACTCCTTGTTCTGTAAAAACATTCGGCAACTTCCGTAAACCTTTCTTTTCTTTATTGGATGTCGCATTTTGCGACTTCCAATCTCCTAACTCTTGTTCTGTTAACTGAAACATAAAATCATCAGGAAAACGCTTTTCATTACGTTTTACTTGTTCATTTAATCGCCTCGTTTCTACTCCATACATTTCTGCTAAATCTCTATCTAACATTACTTTTTTCCCTCTTATCAGATAGATTTTATTGATTACGCCTTGGTCTGTTATTGCTATGGATTTATTCATTTTTCGTGCTTTTTATTTCGTAACAAAGGTAATGTTTAGATTTCATTTCAAAGGATGAAACAACTCCAACTGCCTCTGCAAGTCCTCTAAATCCTCCTGTTTGTATTTCTCCGTACTGCTGATGTACTTATGCCCCGCCATGTATTGAACTTGTCTTAGATTGTATTGTTTCAGCCAATTCACAATGACACTGGAGCGGATCTGTTGTGCGTCTTTTATTTTTTGAGAACTTCTTTTAAGTGTTGTGAGTAGCCAGAGCATTACTCCGGTTAGGTTGCAGTTGAATAATTTCTCCTGCTCTTTTTCTAATCCGTTTAAATAATTCTGTATAGGGATTATTTGTCTTGCATTGAGTTTTAAGAGCCGGCTGTTGCTTCTTCCGGCTGTGGGGATGTAAATAGTTCCCTGCAATAAATTCAGATGTGTTTTTTCTATCTTCTTTAACTCCGATGTCTGTACCCCTTGATAAATCATTAATCCCAATGTCACTACATTTCTTCGGTGACTTTGTTTTGATTTCTCTCCTCTTAATTTCCATTCCGGTTTGTTTTGATAATTTGTATAAAGTTCTTCTAATTCCTGCCATGTTAATAGATGTTGTAATACTTTTTTCCCGCTGTTCTTTAAGCGTAGTTCTTTTGCCGGATTATCATTTCTCTCTCCTCTCTTTATAAGATAATCATAATATTTGCCGATGCTGTTTAAATGAATGTTAATACTGCTTTTGCTTACGCCTCTTTTCTGTGCCTCTTGTATGAACGTTAATAAATGATGGTAGTTTGCATTTCTGTAATTGATGTTTTCTTTCTCGCTCCATTTCTTAAATCGTTCAATGTCCTGTAAATGCCCTCTAATCGTACTTTCCCTGAACTTGCTTTGTCTTAAATAATCTTCAAAACTTGCATAATTCATCTCTTATATTTCATTTACAATATGTGTATAAATCTGTGTACTTTCCAATGTCGCATGTCCTAAAAACTTTTTGATGTGTTCTATTTCCATACCACTTTGTAAGAGATGGGTTGCAATGGAATGCCTGAATGTGTGTAAACTGATTTGTTTGTTTATCCCTGCTTCTTCTTTTAATTGTTTTATTCTCATTGTAAATTCTTTCATGCGTCCTCCAAATACATTGAGAAAAAAATAATTACTCTCCGGTTTCTTCAGTTTCTGTCTCTGCACTAAAAAATATTTCCTTCCATACTGTATATATTCTTCTATATCCTGTAATCCTTTTTCTGCAATGGGTACAAACCGCTCTTTATTCCCTTTTCCCTTTCTTACATAAATCAATTTCTTCTCGTAGAGTATGTCACTCAATAATAAATTAGTTCCTTCGCTCCTTCTTAATCCACATCCGTAATACACCGCTAACATCGCTCTATCTCTTTGTCCATACGCAGTAGTATTTATTCTCTTTGTATTGTGGTAGGTTGCCTCGTAAAGGGCTCTTATTTCTGCCTGGGTAAGTACCTGTGGGTTCCTCGTTTGTGTTTTTTCTCTCTCCAATTTTAAATCAATAGGATTCTTTCCGGTTACTTTCAAAAACTTTATAAAATTATTGATGGCTGTAATACATTTATAGATATGATTCTGGCTTAACCCCGCCCCGGTGTGTTTGTTTTTCCGGTTTTTCCAGTGAAAGAAAAATGTTTGTATGGATTCGGCGGTGATTTGATTTGTTTCTGTAATATTATTTTCTTCAAAGTAACGGAGCATTTCAGCGATGTACATCGGTAAACTCTTTACCGAACTCTCTGCAAATCCTAAGGTCTGGAGCCAGGTTTTATATTCATGGTTAAGTTCTTTCATCCTTTACTATAGTCGGTGATCGCTGACTAAAAACATGCTCCGCTTATCCATTTTCGTGTGATACTTGTGACACCGGTTTTTTTAATGGTTAACTTATTGTCTTTCAAGCTGTTCTATATCACATTGCCGTTTGTGATACCGTGTGATACTATGTGACACTTCTCATTTTCAACCCTTTACATTTTTGTGTTTTTCTTTTAATGCCTCTAAAACCTTGTCTAATATGGAGATTCCACCTTTTAATATTTCATAATCATCCCAAAGTAATATTTCATATTCATGTCCTGCCTTCCGGCTGTTGCCCGTTTGCTTAATGTAGCCCCTTTGCTTTAATTCATAGAGCCATCTGTGTAACTGTTGCGGATGCATCCGGAATTGACTCCGTATTTTTCCTGCAAAAAATGTATTCGTTTTTTCTTGCTTTGCCTGACTTTTCAAACTCTCAAAAAATCCTCTCAACGCTCCGTTTAACTCGTCTGATTTTCTTAACAAAACTTCTTTACTCAATTTATTTGCCCATTCCACATCCTGTAAGCTTGCCTCTATAAATCTTGTCCCATCTGCTCTTTGTTTGATTTCTCTTTGTTTCTGATTCCAGAATGCAATGGCTTTTATCAAGATTAAATAATGGGCATTGGTTCTTAATTTTTTAAATACATAATCCGGGATTCGTAATTCTTCTGCAAAGGGTATCACTACTTCCAGATTTTCTAAATGCAACTGTGCCGTCTTTAAAATTAGTTGTGCTTGCAATTCTTTGCTTTTATCTAACAATCCTGCTATTTCTTTTCGCTGATATTCCAAAACCCTTTCCTGGTGCTCGTTTGTTTCATTGACTTGGATTAAAAAACTTCTGTTGGCATTGTCTTCAAAAAACTTGTCTTTGGTGGTGGCGCCGGCTACACAAACAGGCCCTTCGGTATATAAAAACTTCTGTTCAAATTCTCCGGTCTTTATATTTTTCTCCGTGCTGAATTTGCTGATGAATTGGTTGCTCATCATTTCACGCAAGGCAAGCAGGGCGCTGATCACTCCGTCTAAATCTTCTATCAATAAAACCACATGGCTCCAAAATCCTTTTATGCTGTGATACAGGGTATTTTCAGTCATAGCGGTGGCGGTGCGTAGATGGATTTTGGGTAAGAGTCCTGCAATCTTTTTTAACAAATATGTTTTCCCACTGCCGCTTTTTCCCTGTACCAAGGCGTGCAATGGTTCTTTGAACATTCTCGTTAAGAGGATAAAAAATAATAACATTCCTTTTTCTTCTTCTCCAACCAAACCAATATTTTTTATATGCGCTTCGGTTTTTTCCATCAGATTTTTGTCTTTTAAAAATCGTTCTCCCTGCTGTAACTCTTGTTGTGTAAATGTCTCCTGATTCTTTTTTCTTTCTTCCTCTTCCATTCTTTTTTGTTTGTCTCTTTCCTTTTGCCGGTACTGTTCTAATTCTTTGGTAAGCGTGGCAATGGTTTTATTCATGGCTATACTTCCGGTTTCTAATTTCTCGGATGCTTCTCTTATTAATCGTTCTGTTTGACTATGGCTGTATAAGTCAATCGTATCTCTGTATTCTAAATATTCGTTATTTCTGCTTTGCAGGTGCAGTGTCACTCTTAATTTTTTGATGTTGTAAAATTCTATTCCACCCCATACCGTAGCTCGTAGATATTCATTCTCGTAAATCAGTTGTTCGGGGTTGTCGGTGTTGAGATTTTCAGCAGAGTTAGATTCATTGTTTGCAGGTGTTTCAGGATTTTTTCTTTCATTGGGATTTTTCAATGGAGCTCCATTTTTCTGTTTCTCCATTGTAGGATTTCCGTTTTGTTGTATTTTCTCCTGTGAAAGAAAAATCTTGCCCTGAGCAAAGTCGTAGGATTTCCGATTGTTTAAAAACTCTGTAAATACTGCGGATTCATGTCCTTGTGCTATGCTGTTTATATCTTCTTTGTCCGGTGTTTCTACATAACTTATTTTGATATTGGGTTTTATTTTTCTAATCATTTCTGAATGTGTTTGTATTGCTTCTCTCCCTGCTTTGTCTCCGTCATAAAACAGTGTCACTTCTTTTAATGCCTGTAAATTTCGGATTGCTGTTTGATGTTCTGCTGTAAAATTATTCGTTCCATACAACGCCAACACTTCAAATTCTTTTAACTTTTCACTTTCCACTTTTAACTGTATTAGTGTTTCTGTATCTATGATACATTCGGTTAGGATTAATCTTTCTGTTTCTGTTTTGGGATATTTCGGATAAATTCCCTGATGTTTTCCAGGTAAATAGCGATGTCTGCTTTTTTGGGTGTCATCTATATTTCTTCCATAAAGATTGACGATTTCTCCTTTTTCATTGTACGTTGGAAAAACTACACATCCATCAAAAAAACTGTGATAATTATTTTCTCTCCCATATTTATCGGGAAAAATTAAGCCGGTGGCTAAATACAACTGCTTTAATTCTTCCGTTACTTCTTTTGATTTATGAAAATTATGTCCATCATAACCAACGGTTATTTTTTGCCAATTCAATGCCCGACTTTGTAAGTACTGCTTTGCTTTTTCGGTACTGCTGATACTTCTGGCAAAGTAGCTGAAGGCAGTGGTGAGCGTTTTTATTCTTTGCTCTTGCGTGATTTCTTTTATTGCCGATGTGATTTCTTTTGTGGGTGTTGTGTTCATGGGTTTTGTGATTTGTATTGGATTGTGGTTTACTAATTCTTTTGCTTTGTTGATTGCCTCATGGGTGGTGCAGTTTTCTTTGAGTTGGATAAAATCAATTCCGTCTGTTCCCTTACTGCAACCGAAGCAGTGCCAGGTGTTGGTCTTGGGATAGAGTTGCAAACTGGCGGTTTTATCTTCGTGGAAGGGACATTTTAATAAGTTGTTCCGGTTGGGAGTGTAGCCGTAATGCTGTACTACTGCAAGGATGTTTAGCTGTTGTTTGATTTCTTTTATTTCCATTGTGGATAAGTTTTTTTGTTGCGGATAAAATCACGATGCAAAGATATAAAAAGTAATTATAATATCACAAAATATTTTATCCACAATTTTTAAACTTGTCTATTTTGCTACAAAACCGTATATTTGTACTGTTAAAATCACAACTATGGCACACAATATAGGCGATAAAATAAAGGAGATACGAAAGGCTAAAAACCTCTCCCAAGAACAGGTGGCTGAAAAAATTGGCATTGACCGGGCACAATATTCCAGGGTGGAGACCGCTAAAAGTAAACCTACCCTGACTACGCTTGAAAAAATTGCAGAAGCATTAGAAGTTGATATTATTGAGTTCTTTAAAGAAGATGGTAATTATGACATTAATTCGTACAAACAATCGCTGGTAGAAAAAGTAAAGATGATTGATCAACTAGATGAAAATATGCAACAATCTATCTTTAGTTTTGTTGATGTGGCTATTGCCAATAAACGATACAAAGATTTTTTTACACAAGAAGCAACAACCAGATAATCTATGCAATTAGAATTTCTCAATGATGAAGGTATTGATGAAAAATACTATCAGTGGAAAGATGTTATTACCCATACACTATTAAACCCCCTACTTACTATTACAGATGATAAACATACCTTTCATGTGTATTCCACTTTTCCAACGTCTGAACTACAGGAAAGATATGGCAAGGAGTTAGTCAACCGCATTGATAATAATTACAATGTATTGCTTCAGCGCAAAAGGGTTTTACTGATTCAATTATTACGGGAAGAAGATATTGAAAAAGTCAAACAATCCGGATTCCCTCCAAATGGTATTTTCGCTGTTTGGAAAGATGACCTCTTAAAAGCTAATCCAGTAACCTGTGCCACTACTTTCACAACACTTGATATTAATGAATTAATGAAAGACAAGGGTTTAATGAAACCGGAAAGTTACCAATGTAACTGAAAGAGTTTTAGATAACCGGTAGTATAAATTTAAAGTGGAAATATAAAAACCTAAAAATTTCCCAAAAACCAATTTTCGTTAAAAAGTTTATCATTTTGCAATAAAATGTGCAGGGGGAAATTTTACTTCGTTTGCATTTCAAGATAAAGCAAGATTTTCTCTCGGGATAATTTATAAATTAAACTTCCTTGCTCAAAACACCAAATCACCATCACGTCCTCAAAAAACTCAATTGATTCCGGATGCTGCTTGGTTGGCTGGCTATTTTCACCCCATATTAAACCTTTAATAAACTCTTTCCCACTTTCTTCTACTCTCTTCTTAAACTGAAAGTATAAAATGGAACCGGCATCTCCATTTTCATTACTGATACTTTGAAAGTCTTTTTTTATAGCTTCCCCAATTAATGCTCCATATAAGTTGTGTTCTTTATAGAGCATGGCCGGTTGAATATTTTTGCAAAAAATGTCTTTACCAAATTTATATCCCTTCGGTAATTCATTTTCCCTAAGTTTTAAGCTATCTATTATAACAGTTTTGTGATTTTGATGTAGAACACTTACTTCTTCAGCATAAAGATCAACTATTCCTAAAACAAAAAGCATTATTAGAAAAAACTTAATTTTACTAATTGTAATCATCTTTTTTTAATAATTGCATTGAGGTTCAATAATCCTATTTCTTGATGATAAAGGGTATCCATACTTGAACTAAACTGTATTATAATATCACTGCTTCCACGAGGTATAATATCGTATATGGATTCAAAAAATGCTTTCCTGAATTTGATTTTAAATTCTTTTAAGTCCGATTTTCTTTTTAATGTTATAAAATGTCGGTAGTTTTCTCCTCTGTATCTCGGATCAGCACTTATCAATTTGAGATTTGTATAACCAAATTCCTCATTTGTATGAATTGTATACAATGTTCTTCTTTTAACAAAATATCTCAAACTGTCTGTTGACATTAATCCGTCCCTAAGATTTTTAATTTTATATAAACTATCTTTTGTTTCTTGAACTAAAGAACCATTTTGTGGGTTTATAAATAAATAATGATGCTTATAATTATCACCTAAAACTATCTTATTATTAAGGGTATCTAAATCATAATTATATTGTAAGTTGTCAATATATCTCCAAGACAGGTTCCTTTTATTAATTCTATACACCGAACATGAAGACAGGAACATGATTAAAAACCATAAAATATAATTTTTCATTATAGATTTCAACTATAAATTTTCTTATTTAATCTTGGCACCCTTTAATTACTATTGATTTGATTATTTTTTTGGTGGGGTTGCTTTCTCTTTCAATATTTCTGTAGAATGTTGCGTCGCAACTTCTCTTGCAAAGTCATGATATGTAGATTCAGAGCCCTCTACTTTTTCACTCCCCTTACCTTTGTCTGGAGAATCTTTAGCAAGTACATCATGATGAATTTTTCCTTGCTTTTCAGCGTGTTTTTTATCCATACCAACAATCCATCTAAAGAAGTTAAACTCACCTGTTTTTAGACCTATTTGCTTATCTAAACCAGCCAAGTGCTTCCCAAAATCAGAATCTTTTGTTTTTTCATCATAGATAGGAATGTCCCCAGGTTTTAACTTAGAAATATCTCCGCCTTTACTTTTAAAATAATCAATATAGAGCTCTACATAATTGGAGTGGGAGTAAAAATCCTGTACGGTATGTAAGGCAACTCCAAGCCCCCCATTGTTAAACGAATAATCTGTGTTTGCTATTTTTTCACCTAATTTACTCCATGTTTTATTAATTTCCTCAAATGTTGATCTCCTATCAAAATGCAGATCACGAGCAAATCCTAAAATATCTGCTCTTTGCACACCGTGGATTACAGAGTTTGTTTTACTGCCATAGACATCGTCCTCGTCAACTTTAGTTACAGGTAAACCAGCGTTGATTAATGCTTGTTCTGTTATTTTCTTATGAACGCCAATTGTAAACTCACCATTTTTATCTATAAAATACAGGGGATTATTTTTGAAAACCGCATATGGAGAAAGATATGGATAATCTTTAAACTTCGGATCCAACGTCTTCCTCCTCCCCAACAACACATCCAACCCGTACCCATCAAAATCATAATCCGCTCCGGTTTTTCCTCTCATTTCGTTGTCCATCTCATAACCATTAAACCCAAACCTATACCCATCACTTTTAAAATTTCTTCCCGGCATCAACATTCCAAACGGATAATAATCACTTGCGCTCAACACATCCGCTTTCCAATAATCAAATTTTCCATCTTGTTTTGCTATAGGTATTTTCTTATCACTTACAACTACACACACATTCCCCAAATGATTTGCAAATTCATTATGTTTACGAAGCATCTCTTATCTCATAAGCATTATCTTATTCCGGTAAACTTTGGTATCGGTGGTTATGTTAATGAAATAAACCCCATTGGGTAGATTAGAAAAATCAGTGTGATTGAGATCAAGAACTTTCTCAAAATAATTGTTCTTCACTTCTTCTATACCAGTTTCAAAAATTTTCTGCCCGCTCACATTAACTATCTCGGTATTTGCTTTTGTTCCATCAAAATTATTGTCCAACATGAGTATTTTTCCATTCGTTGGATTTGGATATACCGATAAACCATTTCCTGTAATTTCGCTCAATGCAATATCCACTCCTTCCGACATCCTACCCGAAGCAGTATTCATAAACTTTAATTTCATATTCGGTCTGAAATAATTTCTCGTACCCGTCGTGTTAGCACATGCAGAACCGTCTTTTATATCAGTTCTCAATGCAAGTGTCCTATATGCAGTCAAGGTAGTCCCATAAAGCGTTGAACTGGAAGTATAAGTACTGTTATTAAAACAAACTTCTACCAATAGATTGTTTACGCCATCGTATTTAAAAGCAGTGGAAAAAGTGTGGGTATTCCACGTATTGGATGCGGCTGTAAAATTCGCCTGGTAAACCTGAGTGGCACCGGTAATAAAACTTGTACTTCCAAAAGAGGTCTCCGTCACATTTTTCATTTTAACGGTAAACGCATTCATAACCTGAGTGGCACCCGTAGTTGTCTGAAATGCCACATATCCTACATAATCCTGCCCCGCAACCCAACCTGCCGCCTGAAGTTCTGCCTTCGTTAAAATGGTTTGAAATCTGTGGTCCATATAATAGGTATCGTAAACCATTGTATTGTTAGTTCCTGTTCCCGCGCCAACTTGCGCAATAACAGGGGAGGAGACCGTTCCGGAAATAACGTTAACGGTATAATCCTCAACTTCTCCGTATTGGAATGACTCACAAGAAGTGGAAGCCCCATTATATTTCATGGAAACCCTCATTCTTTTATTCCCAAGTGCTGTACCGGTAGGAATGGTTATATTTCCACTAACGGTGGTTGTGGCAGTGGCACCCGCATCATAAACCTGTTCGTTGGCATCGGCAAAATCATAATCCCCGTTGAGGTCAATCCACACTTTAAAATATTCAGGATATGCAGAGCCGGTATAACCGGGTTTTAAATAAATGGTGGTGGGTGTGTTTATGGTAATATCTGTTTTAATGGTTGTATAATTACCATAGCCACCTGCTATAGCGCCCGTGGCGTTATTTATAGTACCGATTTTTACGTTTGCAATCCACTCATCCGCCTGTGATTGTCCGTTGGAGGCACAATAACCAGTAGTGACCGCGCTGGTAGCAAAAGTTGTTGAAGCAGAAAAAGCGCTTGAAGAGGAAGAACAAACGGTGGAAACCTGAAATTCATAAGTGGTAGAAGCAGTTAAACCGGTAATGCCTTTTGAAGTGGTTGTAGAAGTAGTCGTTGTCCAGGTAGCAGAACCGTTAATGCGATAACGGATAGAGTAGGAGACAGCTCCGGTAGCTGCGCTCCAGTTAAGAGTGGCTGAGGAAGAAGTAATGGAGGAAGCGGATAAACCGGTAGGAGTGGGGCATGTTGCAGCAGCGGCAAGCATGTTAACGCTATAGTCCTCTACTTCTCCATATTGGAATGATTCGCATTGGGTTTGAGAGCCATTGTATTTCATGGAAACGCGCATGCGAACTTTTGCGGTTGAAGCAGTAGAAGGAATGGTAATATTTCCACTTACAGCGGCTGTTGCAGTTGCACCTGCGTCATAAGCCAATTCTCCGGCATCGTCAAAATCCTTGTCATTATTATAATCAATCCAAACCCGGAAGTATTCTGGATAAGCGGAACCGGTATATCCTGGTGTTAGCGTAATGGGATAGGATGTTCCTTTTGAAACATCTGTGGAAGTGGCTGTATAGTCGTTATATCCTCCTGCGGTAGCGCCTGTGGTGTTATTAATAGTTCCGAATTGTACTTTAGAAATATATTCGTCACTTACGCTTTGTCCGTTAGAAGCACAATAAGCAGTTGTGGTAGTTCCTGAACAACCGGTGGAAGTTTTTAAACTTGCTCTTGTGCCATTTAATGTTGCAGTCATTCTCGATTTTTGCCCGACGGTAAAAATATTCATACAGGCATCGTCTGTATAATCCATATAATTTTGAATCATATCGGTGGTAGTGCCACTACAGCTAGAAGTTTTTCCGGTAGGACATCCATAATTTTCACCTGTGGAGGGAGGAGTGTCAGATACCAAATCGTCTCCGCAGTATGCATCGCCCCAAATATGATAGAGATTAAGCCAATGTCCTACTTCATGCGTGGCAGTTCTTCCGCCGTTGAAGGGTGAGGTAGCTGTTCCGGTAGTACCGAAGTGTTGGTAGCCAATAACCACTCCATCGTAAGTGGTTTCCGTACCGGGAAAAGTCGCATAACCAAGTGTGTTGTCAGTCATATAGCACACCCATATATTAAGGTATTTTGTGTAATCCCAACCTACCTTCCCGTAAGTTGATTGTTTTACTTCATAAGGAGAGCTAAAAAGGAAACCTGTTTTAGTAGTGTTTCTGCGTGTAATTCCGGTGGTTGCGGCTCCACTGGGGTCTTTGGTTGCGAGACAAAATTCAATTTCGCAATCGGCACCGACTGCGTTGGTATTATAGCCGGGAGTTCCAGCCATTTTCCGGTAATCCTGATTAAGAACGGTTATTTGAGAATTGATTTGAGCGTCAGAAATATTCTGCGATGCTGTGTTATAGACCACATGAACCACAACGGGAATACGGACTATGGCTCTTTCAGAAGGTTTTGAGCCGTGAGTACGTATATAGTTTTGCGTGTTTCGTTCTATTGCTTTCATCTTTTCTGCAATCAGCGGATTTTGCTTTATGGCTTGATCCAATACCTCCATGGTACCGCAACGGCGGATACCTTTTGAAGAATTTTGGTTTGATTGAGAGTAGGAGGGAAGCAGGTAGAAGCTGGTAGCACAGGCAAGTGCGAGTGATAGAACATGTTTTTTAATAATCATGATTTTCTGGTTTAAGAGTTTATTTTTACTTAATATTTCGCTTTAATTAGCTAAACTTTACTTGCTAATAGTCAATAAGTTGGTTTAGTTTGTAAAAGCAGAACAAATTTAGGGAAAGGTGTTAAAATAAGCAAGGCAGGTTGATAAAGATGTGTATTTTGTGGATAACTTTTTTTTGTGTACAAATTTATAGTTGTGATTTTATAAATTTAAAAATTAAAGGTAGATTTTTTTGCTAAACGGCAAATATTATGAACTTTAATGGGATGAATCAGGTGGGATTACGATTTAAGAATTAATGTTAGTTGGTGGCATGATTGGATTTTTATCTTATTTGTGTGTAATTAAAATTTCATGTAAATTTGTAAAAAAAACTAACATGGGCGAGGTCAGAGCCAAAATTGTTGTTCAAAATCTAAGAGATATACATCTTTATGAAGAGGGTTATCTGAAACAAAGTGACATTCGTTTTTTAGAGTTGGATGCTTTAGCAGATACGGGAGCGGTAGAGACCCTGTTACCTCAAGATGCGGCGGAAGCGCTTGGACTTAAAACAACGGATAGAATAATTGTAACTCTTGCCAATGATGAAAAAATTGAACTTCCGCTTGCAGGACCGGTTTTGATTACAGTATGTGGAAGAAAGTGGAGGGGAGATTGCCTGATAGGACCATTGCGATGTGAGCCATTGTTTGGACAACTCATAATGGAATCATTGGACCTTGTAGTTAATCCAAGAGCACAAACGATAACCGTGAATCCTGCATCACCTTTTTTACCTTCCTTGAAAATGAAATAACTTTTTTCTTTATAAATTACTATAATCCCCAACCAAGTCGTACTTGATAAATAAGGTTTGGATATAGTCCAGCCCCTTTATCAAAATATTTATTCCAAGGAAAATCTTTATCATTGTTTATCGCAAGTTTGTCACTTACATTACTATAAATATATTGACCGCCAAGACCTACACAATAGTCAACCACTAACCCGTATTTTTTAATGCACTGATAACCGAATATGATAGTTATTCCATTAACATTTCTGTTTACTGTGTAGATGTTTATTCCTTGTCTTTCAGTAGCTGTCCATTGGTAAAACGAATTAATTGCGAAGTAATAACCAGTATTTTGAAGTGTTTGTGATTCGTATTGAAAGATATGTGGTTGGAAAAGTAGAATTGCAGGTTCAAAAATTTTATGTTTGTTGAAATAGTGTCTAACTTCAACTTCTGTTTTAAATCCTATAGTGCTTTTTGAAGAAACGTTAAATAGCCCACCTGATTTTCCATAAGATTTGATTAATCCAATGTTTATGTAAAATGATTTTCTGTTTTTCAAATAAAACTCCATACCGATGTTGAAGTTTCCTGTATTGAGATTGTTTATTGGTATATAGTCAAGAACAGAAGATGTAATGATTAGTGGTTTTAATGATAACGTATCAACCGTTTGGGTATATGCTGAAAGGGACAGAATTGTCAGAAATACTATGGCAATTGTTGTGAGTGTTTTTGTCATTCTGCATTTGACATAACAAGGGGAAAAAAAATTACTAAGTGGCTTACAATAAATACAAACAAGAGAATCGTTTTTTTTGCTTTATTTTTCATATTCTTTATTTTTTAAAATTTAAAACCAAAACAATAATCCAGATTAATAAACCAACTATTGTAATAACCAATGCTTCCTACACGATAAAATCTCCATTTATAAAAAAGACCACCACGTATAAACCAGAAAAAGTGCCTATTTGGTTTTGTACTTATGTAACCAATGTTAGGTGAAAAATTATATTCAAATGTACCCCCACTGGCACAAAGTAAGATTTAATAGGATTCATACCTTCACTATTATGTTCAAGCCGAACTTTTCTATTTCCTAACAAACTTAATAGTAAGGAATTTTTTTGAAAATTAATTCCTACTCCATAAGCCGAGCGAAGATCACCGCCCATATACGAAAACAAATCAATTCCAAAGTTACCTTCAATTGAAAGAGAATTATTAAAATAAAAACATGTTCCAAATCTTACACCGTTAGCAAAACCTAATCCAGCATGTAAATCAAATCCCAACTTTTTATTTTGGTTTGCATCGTTAGAATTCTCTTGACTGAATACTGTAATGGGTTTAAAAGTAAAAATTATAAAAAATGCGACAATTAAAAATTTGAATATTGATTTCATTTTTTTTAAACCTATAACCGAAACAAAAATCCAGAAAAAAAATTGAGGGGGTGGGAATATATTTACTATAGTTGTTTCGAATCAGAGTATATGTCCACGCAAAAGAGGTACCCGCACGTAATAGCTAAAAAAATTTATCAACAGATTCTGAACTTAAATACCCAACTGTTGGAGATATTAAAATAATAGGTTCCAATTTATATTTTATTTTTCCATAATTCCACAAATCAAAGATTTTGCTTCCTAACAAGCTAAATGCAAATTTTTTACTATGAAAATTAATTCCACCTCCATATAACATTGGATAAGCGGGTAAAACACTTGGTATAAAAAAATAAGTCTGGGAACCAAAGTTTCCTTCAACGGAAAAAGAGTTATTAAAATAGAAACGTGTTCCAAGGCGGGTACCACTGGTAAGTCCTATGCTTCCATGCAGGTCAAAACCAAACTTTTCAGTTTGGTTGGAACCGGTAGAATTTTCCTGGCTATATGTTAAAGAATTAAATTCAAACATTGAAATTAGAAAAAAGATGAATAAATATTGTTTCATTTTAATTTATTTTTTTTCCACCCCCGCAATCCGCTTCTCCAATTCCTCATACTTTTTCAGAAGTTCATTAAATTTCGCATCCCTGTCACTCACCGCCTTTTCCAATACCTCAATCCGTTTGTCATCCTCAATTAAGTATAGTGTATGCTCTTCTGATATTTGAAGTAATTTAGATTGCATGCACCCTACATCTGCACCCTCGGTTTCCATTTCTTTGGCTGAGGGGATTCCGGGTAAGTGTTTCTTCGTCCATATAAATTGGGCAAGTTCTTTTCGGGAAAGCAGTTTGAAGTCGGGTTTATTTGTTCTTTATTTGAACATCGAATATCTAACATCAAATATCAAACATCTAATATCTAACACTAACATCTAACATCAAATAACCTTCACAGCCGCACCTTCTTCCTCACCTCAGTTCTCTGTTCCGAAATATATTGAAACAGGTAAATACCACGCGGCAGAGGAAGTTTGTTATCTTCTTTCTGAATGATTTCACCCTGTTCTAATTCCGGTGAGTAATCTAAATCGTATAATTTCTGCCCCATTGCATTGTAGATGGAGACCTTTTTCCATTCGGAATTATTAGTGGCACTTATTAATTTTTCTTTTATGCTTTCCTGATTTTTTTGGTTTGCAGAGATGTAATTGCCGGAAGTATCTGAATGGTTGGTTTTGGGATTGGTTGTGGTTGAGGGGCGGGCTTTGCGGTAAGTATAACTTGGCGGAAATTCGCAGGGAGCATAAGTTGCCGGAACATAACCATCACATTCCTCAATCGCAAAAACCACATCTGAACCCGCTTCAATTATTGTTCCCTCTTTTAAAATAATTTCTTCCCCAGCTTTAAAAGTAAAATTACTTCCGGATGGAATTTTTACATTTTCAAAAGTCATGGTTTCCGTAGCTTGAAAAACAATATTGTTATTTAAAATCGGATCATTAAAAAATGTTTCATTTGAGTATAATACGTTTGGAACTATACAAGCTAAAGGGGGTCTTTTAACACTTTGGTATGAATACCCGGAAGGTAGGATTGTCGGATTGTCAGAGGAATTAAATTTCATTAAGTTCATAGAGGAAGAAATAGATTCTTGTTCATTAATGATAGTAACTTTAAATTGATATAACATTGCAGGTGTTTCATTTCCGGAAATATCTTTTCCGTCCCAAATTAATGAAGAGGGTGGATTATCTATACTGTATTTTTTATAGATTATTGCTGCAAAAGGGGTAACATCAACATCAATAATCAGACCTCCTCGATAAATAGTTAAATCTATATGGGATATATTTGTTAAGCCCTTTATTTGAAAAGGATTGTCAAAATCATGTCTATAAAAAGCATTTGTAGTATTAGGGTTTTCCATTGGGGGAAAAATAGCGACAATGGGTCCGGTAGTTGATTTGGCATCAATTTCAACTTGTCCGGTTTTAATGACAAACCAATAGAATAAAGTGGCTGTGGCGCGAATGGCATAATTAAAAGATTCATCGGCTATATCTTTTACATTTATTCTCGTGGGTGGATCGCCTTACGTCTGATATCTGGAAGTTACATAATCATTTGAACCGTTATTCAATGAATTATCACCTGCTTTTATAATCTGTTTACTTTTAAGACGAACACACAAAACCGGTAGTGATCCCTCGCCAGTGCCATTATTAACTCCACTTGGGAAAAAATCAGCTAACTGGTTGCTTGAATAAAACAAATACCTGATTAAAGAAACATCATCTAAAGACAGCGCTTCTTCAATTAGTCCACCCTGCGAAGCCGCAGTGGAAGCGGTATAATTGTAAGCATAAGGTGTATTCAAAATGCCATCCATATTTTCACAATTGGTTCCATCACCAACCACATCCCAAGAACCGCCCATTTCCATTTCATAGTAATCTGGCTCACAAAGAGGACAGGGATGTTCATGGTTATGTGCATGTGCAGGTACACCCATATCCTGCAATAGATGTGCTACACGACCAAGTATTTGCATACTCCATATTTTTGAATATGTATAATTTGTAACTTCTATTGGTCCGTTCTCATAGGGTTCATAAGTGGTCTCAAAATATCTTCCCCACAATTTACATTTACCCGTTCTGTAAAATTCAACTAAAGAATTATATGAAATTCTATACCCATTTATCAATCTTTTGCTTTTAAAATCATAATCAGCCATATTTATATTTAAGGTTGTTCCGCCAAAAAGGTAATACTTCGCTTTTGTCAATGCATTTGGTTTAGGATCGCCTAAACCGATATCATTTTCTGTATTATCTCCATAATCAGCGTTCCAGAAATGGGTTACAGAAGCAGTTCCACCATTTAAAAGATTATATCCCCAAATTGGGTCATCTGTATCTTCCCTCCATTCACCAATTGCAATTCCGAAATTGGTTAACCAAGGATCATTTGTCCGGTCATCAATAGAACCTTTAAAAAGTTTACCTGTTCTTTCATCAAAAATAGCATTTTTAATTTTGGTCAAGGCATCTAAAGAACATCCGTTATTTACATAATAATTTTCAAGAAATTGATATGCCTCCTGTGCAATAAATTGATGTATCCATTCCTTATGCGCGTAGGCACTGGAGAAGGAAAAAAAGGTAGCGATAAAAATTTGAAATAGTGTATTTTTCATATATCTTTTTTTGGTTTTATTTTAGTTCCAAATGAAATACCAAGCCCAACGTCTAATGTAATTGATATTCCAAACCGAAAATAATTGTAGCGCCTATCTAATGATTTGTCTATTCCTAAACCGCTGATTTTTACCTTACCATATACCCCATTTTTATCAAACCCAATAACTCCTAAAGTTGGGAGTAATAAGGTTATTTCTTTATTTGGAATTGATGTTTGATCGGAATGAGCCCATCCAATTAAATCAATTGAAGAAAATAAAAACATATTTTTATGTCTGTAAAAAAAATATTCAATTCCACCCCCATACCATTTTTCCTGAGCGGTTGAAGCTAAATGTAGATAATCTAATAAACGATTACCATAAAACAAATTAATAAATAAACCTTTCACACATTTAATAGATATATCATATTTTCCAGTAAGAATAATATATCCCGAAATTCCAACTCTTACTTTTGGATATTCAATAAGTTTATTGTTTAATGAGTCATTTTGAATTATAACATTCTCGTTTCGTGAAAAAACTGTAATGGGTACAAAAAATATTAACAACGCACTTTTACAAATCTTTAATATTTCCATTTTTGTATTAACTTTTCAGATGTTAAATAATTTTATGAAATATTTATTAGGAAAACTACTTTTTCTCCACCCCCGCAACCCTCCTCTCCAATTCCTCATATTTTTTCTGTAGTTCATTAAATTTCGCATCCCTGTCACTCACCGCCTTTTCCAATACCTCAATCCTTTTGTCATCCTCAATTAAATAGAGTGTATGCTCTTCTGAAATTTGAAGTAATTTAGATTGCATGCTCCCTACATCTGCACCCTCGGTTTCCATTTCTTTGGCTGAGGGGATTCCGGGTAAGTGTTTTTTCGCCCAAATAAATTGGGCAAGTTCTTTCCGGGAAAGTAGTTTGAAGTCGGGTTCAAAGACAAAGTCACAGCCGGGAGCTTTTTTGATATGCACCTCCTTAACATTGATAATCCCGCAAACATTTAAATCATAACTTATTCTTACATCCCCCTCGGAAAATATTCTAAAAAACTCTTTATCCACCCCTGATTCTACTACATTTATCCTGAAACTATGTGCTTCTGAATAGAGTGCCCCAATCTTCCATTGAATGTTGGGTTCTGTGCCATCGGCTCCTTCATTTTCAAAAACAATAGAAGGTTCGTTCTGTGCCCCATCAACCCAATTGTTGCTGAGTTTTAATAATTCATTTTGTCCGGTGGTAGGGCTATTTCTCCAGATATGCATCGGTGACTGAGGGTTATCTGTACCAAACCCTGCATTTCCATTCTTGAACATTGTTAAAACTTTCGTTTTAGTGCCATCATTGTTTATAACACTAAAATAAAGCGGTGAATTATTATCGGAAATTGGCTCTATATCCCAAATTGACATTTTATCTCCCCCAGCAATATTTGAAATAAAATGATCTTCCAAACGTATTCCATAATGACTTCCCTGGGCACCTTGAGGAAAATGAGTCGTTTTAACATGAAGTGCTTTTACTGGATTAGTCGTACCTATTCCTACTTTTACTGCAGAAAAATAAGGTGCATTTCCCGGCTCGCCATACCCTATATTCAAAAATCCACTGGTTGAATAAATGATATTATCTTGATTATCACCACCCGTTCCACCCTTTATAATAATTGAATTTCCGCTCTTCAGATACCCTCCAGTACTTACAATATTTCCGCTCGTGGTAAAATTTCCATTGGTGGATAATTCATTGTTCAAATGAAGTAAACCAGTAATGGTTAAGTCACCAATAATCCTTGCATCGCCTTGCAGGTCTAATTTATAAGCAGTAACAGGGTTCTTTCCAAATCCCATTCTCCCTTCGCTGTCAATTATAAAAGCATATTTTCTACCTGTACCATCATTATAATATGCCCGTAACTTTCTACTGCTATTATCTAATGTCCACGAATTATTTTCTCCGGCTGACTGCTCTTGAGGATTTGCTAAACTCAATTGTCCTCCAAAATAGCCAATTGAGGAAATTCTCCCTTCAGAAATTATTCCCAGCGATTTTATTTTACCAAGTACTTCCAACTTTTCCTGCGGATTATCTGTTCCGAATCCAAAGTACTTGTATCTATCACAATTATATAACTTATCAGGATAACTTGGGTTTTCTAACCACGCATCATTTACTGCATCTTTTCCGGTACATGTTATAGTTTCACTTCCATCACCCCCGCCCACCTTGTCCCTAATCAAACACATCTCAAATTTCCCTTCTTCTGTAAATGTCTCCCTCTCCGCCTTCACTATATATTTCTGTCCTGTAACTAATTGTTCCATCCGCATTCTGGGAAGTTCGGGCGGTTGTGAGGAAACTTCTTTACGTAAGCGCAAATCCGGGCATTTATTTTCAAAGAGTTTAAGCTTTGTGATTTCCGCAAGTGGTTGTGTTATCGAAGGCGATACAATTATTTCATGCTCAGGCGCATTCGCTGTAAATTCAAACCACATTTCTGCCATTTCCATTTTGAATTCGTTATTATTGCAGAGTTCAGCGGCAGGGGGTAAGATGATTTTTTTTCCGCAACTGCTACCGTCATTTTGAGAAAAAGAGTTTTGTATAGAAAAAAGCATGACAGGTACAAGCA
>Ga0156225_118_pt1 | contig 22053 bp, 16 predicted proteins | sample RifCSPlowO2_12_FD_107873 | JGI IMG/M metagenome (GOLD analysis project Ga0156225, IMG submission 107873) | Bacteroidetes bacterium RIFCSPLOWO2_12_FULL_37_12 | reverse complement strand
TAACTGCACCTGCAGTTGTTACTGCCTCTATTTCCGGAAATAATCCTAATTGCAACGGTGGCACCGATGGTTCTGCTACTGTCACCGCCGGTGGAGGAACTTCACCTTATACCTATTTATGGTCAGATGCTCAAACTACTTCTACTGCTACCGGTTTAGGTGCTAGAATTTATAATGTCACTGTCACGGGAGCAAACGGTTGTACCGGAACTGCTACCATTGATATTTCAGAGCCATCTCCTCTAAATTTAATATTAAACGCAACAAACATTACTTGCAACAATTTAAATAATGGATCTGTTGCTCTCACTATATCAGGTGGAGTATTTGGTTATTCTTATTTATGGTCAAACGGTGTTAATATGGAAGATATTTCTAATTTGAATGCAGGAAACTACACAGTTACAGTCACGGATGCAAATGGATGTTCAACATCGTCAAATGCAGTAATTACCGAGCCATTAGCATTACAAGTTACCGTTTCATCAACTCCATCCACTTGTGGAAATACGGATGGTTCTGCTACAGCATCAGTGGCAGGAGGAACCAGTCCATTTAATTATTCCTGGAATAATGGTCAGGTTTCTAACCCTTCAGTAAATTTAACTGCCGGAATGTATTCAGTTACTGTCACGGATGGAAATCTTTGCAGTGCCACTGCAAGCGTGATTGTAAATGATATCAGTGGACCGATTGTAGATCTTGGAAATGATAAAATCATTTGTTCCGGTTCAAATACAACATTAGATGCCGGTTCCGGTGGAGTATCTTATTTATGGTCTCCAGGAAATGAAACTACTCAAACCATTTCAGCGAGTAATGAGGAAAATTATTCCGTTACGGTTGTTGATATAAACGGATGTATAGCGGTTGACAATATTTTAATTTCATTTTATCCTGCAATGAATGTAACAGTAAGCAGTGACACAACAATTTGTAAAGGAGAAACAGTGTCACTATCGGCAAATGGGGGAAGCAGTTATTCGTGGAATCCCTCTATCGGATTAGATAATAATTCTATTCCAAACCCCAACGCTTCACCGGCTTCGACAACTAATTATACAGTGATAGTGACAGATATAAACGGTTGTACATCCTCCGGTAATATTACAATTAACGTAAATTCTGTGTCTCCCAATGCCGGAAATGATATATCAATTTGTTCAGGTCAAAGCATATTATTAAATGCCACGGGTGGAGTAACTTATCAATGGACTCCTTCATCCGGTTTATCCAATGACACTATTTCTAGTCCGGTTGCTTCTACTTTAAATACAACTATTTATATTGCAAGTGTCACAGGAGCTAATGGCTGTACTGCTTCTGATACAGTAACAGTATTTGTAAAACCACTTCCTAATGCTAATGCCGGTACAGATGTTTCAATTCAAGCAGGAGATTCAACAGCTTTGACAGCATCAGGTGGTGATAGTTATGCATGGTCAACAGGAGAAAATGCAAATCCTATTTTTGTATCTCCGGTTTTCACGACCACCTACTCCGTACTTGTAATAAAAGATGGTTGTGCAACTTCAGACCTGATTAAAGTAAATGTTATGAATAGCCCATTACCCACATTTTCATTTTCTAATACATTGTTTGGCGTGAATCCTGTTCATACAGCACAAACCAATCAGTGTGAATCGGTTTATAATACATTGACTCCAGTTGACCCGCAAGATTCAGTGGCTGAAAATAGCGCCTGCTTATCGCAGACATCCAGCACTTTTCTGGGTGTTCCTGCAGAGCAATTCAGGATTGTATTCACGGATTTCACACTGACTTATGATGAGACCCCCAACGCATTTCATACCAAAAGAATATTTACAGATGGCATAATGAAAGTGCAAAGAGATGAATTAAATAATGGTAATTGGATAGATGTTCTTATTGGAACTAATGCCAATATTGCCTTTGAGTTAAGTTGTCCTAATGAAATTACGGGTAGGATTCGTGGTGAATTCACCGGCGGTCATGCAGGACTATTAGCAGAATTTTCTCAGACAGGTAATAATCAATTTGTTGGAGAATTTTCGAGTTTTACATCGCTTATTAATGGTGACTACTCTATTTATAATTTTAATTTGGATTTATTACCGGTAAAAGATCCGATTGTAATTCAGTCGCAACCGGTTCCTGCTCCTGGCTTACCTGTAACATTTGACAGTGCAGGTGTTACAATGAATTTTGCATCTTATACTACTTCCGGTTCTGCTGATTCAACTAATGCCACAGCCATTTTTTATCCTTCTGAGCCACCACATACACCGATCGCAGATACAGTGGCAACCGTATTTAATAATTTCTATTGGGAATTAGGTTCCACATTAGATAGTCATGTTGTAGAAATATGTTTTGCTATTGACACAGGAAAATTTAATACAAAGGACTACAAGGATTATTTATCAGTAGTTTTCCAATCTTACCTGGGAGGAGAATGGGAGGTAACAAAAGCAAAACCGGTTATTTCAGCCGATGAAAAGAAAATCTGTTTTACGGTAGAACATTTTAGTAACTGGTCTCTGGCAATAACTAAACCTGATGCAAAAGTTAGAATTGACACGTTATTTGAAAACTCTGGCGCAGAATCAACTTATATGTCGAAAGAATTTTCTCAAAGCGGTTCTGAGGCATCTATTAAACTAGCACCTGGCGAAAATGACCGGCTTATGACATGTAGGTATGATATAAATCCTGGTGGCGATTTACCGGCTAACATTAATTCATTAGCTTCTTCTTTCTGGGAAATCAATGCTGAAGAAACAGGAAAAGAAACTATTTTGGGTTTTGATCCATCAAGTATGCCCGATATTGACACTTCCCTGGGGAATTACAATCTCTTATACAGACCTGACCCATTGACCGATTGGACAACAGTGAGTGCCACTCGTGTTCGAAGGGGGATGAAAGAGGTCTTGATGGCTAAAGTCGCTTCAGGAAGTAATGCTCCCATTTTACGGCAAGGTCATTTTACTTTCGGCTTAACGGATGCATCCAAAGTATTATTTTCTGCTACTGCATCTGCACTAAGCGTTTGTACAGGACTTGAAAGTAAGTTCACTGCACAAGTTACCGGAGGGATAGCCCCATACAGCTATTCATGGATTGGAGACGCTGGTTTTACTTCTGCTGAAGAATCTCCAGTATTCAACTATTCATCCGCGGGTAATTATAATTTTACGGTTTATATAACAGATGAAAATGAGACAGCAATATCTGTATCAGGTGTAGCAAAAGTAAATGCATTGCCGGTAATAAGTGCAGGAAATGACACTACCATCTGCAAAGGAACAACAGTGACACTCAGTGTCACTGGGGCAAATACCTATAGTTGGTTTACTACCGGTGAAACCGGTTCTTCCGTTTCCGTTTCTCCGGATTTGACTACCGAATACACGGTTGTTGGGACTGATAATAATAATTGTTCCGCTCAGGATATAATTACTGTTAATGTTACCACGTCAACAGCAGGATTTTCATTGCCTGATACCGTTGTAACCAACACTTCATTTTCATTGAACGATCAAAGTTCCGGAGCATCTTCGTGGCTTTGGAATTTTGGTGATGGGAATAACTCAACTGACCAAAATCCAACGCACACTTATTCCTTGCAAGGGACTTATACGATTTGTCAGACGGTTGATGGCTGTGCAAGTGATTGTGACACTATTGTAGCGGTTTTAAAAACATTCATAGACGAACTAATTGAAAAGAACGGATTTGCAATTTATCCAAATCCTTCGGTTGGGATATTCAATATAGTCATTCCTTCACGGGGAAAGGGTATTGATAAAATTGAAATTTCTGACCCAACAGGAAAAGTTCTTCATACAGAAGAATTTAAATCGTACAATGGAAAACAAATCCGTAGAATAGAGTTGGAGGATTATCCTTCGGGAACTTATTTCCTTAGGATTGAGCATAATGGGAGGGTGTATAATCAGCAGGTGTTGATTGGGAAGTGAGGGAAGTTTTATGTAATGTCGAGGTTTAAGTCGCACCCACACTGACTGGGCTACAGACTTAAACCAGAGCTTGTAAAAACGATATAATTTTTTATTTATTTTAAATACGTGAAAAAACTCTCGTTTTTAATCTTTATTTTCTTCCTTTTCATACTTCATGAGAATATTTTTTCTCAATGCACGCCCATCCAGAATCTTCCAGCAACAGGCATATACCCATCTTTGAAAAATTTTCAATTTCTACCGGAAGCCATTGTTGATTCAAATTATTCAACTATTGCCTATTTCTGGCTTGATTCAATTTACAAAGTGGGTACAGACACTTGTCCGGATGGAAAGTTTGAAATTGATTCTGCAACTATTCAAAAAGTTTTCGGGTTACCTATTGGATTTACTTTCCAATTTGATAAACCGGGAAAGACATATAAAGGGGGTGGCAAGGGATGCATGGTTATCAGCGGGGTTCCCAATGATAGCATGATAGGGGTATATCCTTTGGGAACCACAATCATGTACCATTTATTTTGCGTAGCGGCTCTTTTTCCAGTTTCTATTCCAAAAACCGACAGTGTTGTTCAATATTTGTCAATTAGAAAATTTGCCGGTATTTCCGAATCAGAAAATTTTCAGAAAAATATAATTATAGCCCCGAACCCAACCTCTCAAAATCCAAACCTCCAATTTATTTCAGAAATTGAACATGCTGTAGTGATTTCGATTTATAACCATACGGGACAGCTTATACATTATGAAAAAATAATTTTTAATCAGGGAAATAATTTATTAACTTTGCCGGTTCTCAAATACAGAAAAGGAATTTATACCATAATGATTACAGGGAAGCGCGGGAACTATATTGGGAAAGTGGTTAAACTTTAATTATTAAAATCATGGGAAACCTTCGTGAAATCAGAGACCGTATGAAATCGGTTACTTCTACACAACAGATCACCAAAGCCATGAAAATGGTATCAGCGGCAAAACTAAAAAAGGCACAGGATAATATATGGATGATGAGACCGTATTTTTCCAAGTTAAACCAGCTATTGGAAAATCTTACCGCAGGTTTAGAAATTCCTGTAACCACTCCATTGCACCAATCCCGGGAACTTAATAATGTTCTGATTGTATTAATTACATCTGACAGGGGTTTATGCGGGGCATTTAATTCAAATATTATAAAACGGGTTTCCCGCTTAATACATGAAAAATATTCCGAACATTTTCAAAATGGGAAATTACATTTGATTTGTCTGGGTAAAAAGGGCTACGAACATTTTTTAAAACGCAAATTTACCATTGATATGGGATACACTGATTTTTTTACCGGTATTTCTTATCAAAAGTGTATGAAAATAAGTCAAACTGTAGTAGATGGATTTATATCAGGTAAATATGATGTGGTTGAAATGGTTTACAACGAATTTAAAAATGTAGCCACTCAGATACAAAAAGCGGAAGTTTTATTGCCAATAAGTCCTGAAAAAACAGGAGATAAAAAACCCACGCTAAAGAAGACCTCTTACTTGACCGAACCAACGCCGGAACATTTAGTTAAAGAATTAATACCTAAAATGCTTAAAGTAAAATTCTACAAAGCCATTCTCGAATCGGTTGCTTCTGAACAAGGGGCACGGATGACTGCTATGAGTCAAGCGACTGACAATGCACAGGAATTATTAAAAAATTTACGATTGGTTTATAACCGTGAGCGACAAGCGAAGATTACGAAGGAAATTATTGAAATTGTTAGCGGGGCTGAAGCGTTGTCGGCGGGGTAGTTGATTAAAAGAGGGGTGAGAGAGATGTTTTCATTACTATAAGACCTCACCCCAGCCCCTCTCCAAAATGGAGAGGGGTGAGAGAGATGTTGGTTTGAATTTACTTAACCGGCTTCTCTCCTATTCTCCAATTAAAATCTTTGAATCGTGTGTCTTCTTCCTTAATTTCATGCAAAGGAATAAAACGGGCTTCCGGCTTAGTTAAAAATGAGATGTTTTTTACTTTATTCTTTTTATAATATAAAACCATATCGCTGGACAAGGAATAATTAATTCCTTTATTTTTTTTTCTTTTTTTACTGTCATCAATAATGTAGTAGATAGATTGCGCATTACCGTTAACAAGCATTTTTTCTATTTTTCCTTCTTTAAAAACAGCATGCACCGATTTCCCCTTTACCTGGTTGAAATTGTTTAACTCATCCTGTGAAATCATATAGGAATTATCTTTTATGTCCACGTAATCAAGTTTATTGTTAACGATGTGTGCCTGAATAAATTTACCCGACATCTGACTACTTTGCGCCCACATAACGGGATCTGAAAACATCTTCATTAATGAATCCCGTGAAATATAAACGAGAGAATCGCATTTACCCTGCAAATCGGGTTTAAATATAGTGGCATGTTTAAAGGCAATAACTATTTTATAATTCAAACTATCCTGTAATGAAAGAAGGGTATCCGCGCGTATGCAAACAGTGTCACTATCCAGCAATTGTTTGATAACGGCATCTCCCCAAACCTTGGAACTTTTCTGAATACGATTATAAATTCCTCTTTGTCCGTCAACGGTTATGTCCTCATTTTTGGAGGTTAACTGGATATTCCCAAAAGCTTTACCTGTTTCAGTTGATTTATCCCAGTAGAGTGTGTCCCCGGTAAGTTTATAATCAGAGTCCTCAATAGTAGTTCTTTTTTCAAAACGGGTATTTTCGGTTTCAGTGGAATAATTTCCTGAAGTAGTATGTATGATTATATCGTCCTGATATATTTTTGTTGGTCCTGTGAAAAACAACGTTTTTGTCTGATAATTGTACTTCAAGGAATCAGCAGTTAATCGTTTGTTTTCTGACTGCAACAAAACCTCTTTTTTAAAAGTAATTATTTTTATGCCGGCATTATAAAATCCGGAAATGCTTGTGAGTGTATTTTTATCATCTACCATTTTGCCATTATTATAGTAATAGGAATCGCCAGTTTCCATGCTATAATCGAGAAAATTGGTTTTCAGTGACATTTTGTTATCAGTTGCCACAACATTTTTTCTTAACCGTGCAATTTTTGTGTTGTTGTCATAAAATAAACTATCACTTTCAACAGTAGATTTATTTTCTTCTACAATTCTGACTCTTCCGAACATTTCCATGCGGGTAGGATTTGTGAATTGAAAAGCACGATGGCAATAAATAAGGGTAGTTCCATTCCGGAAAATTACATTTCCGTTCAGAATTCTTACGGGTTCTCCTTTAATGACATCTCCCTGTAATTCATCTGCTTGCACGAGTTCCATTTGCTTTTGTGCGTTGGAGGTATTGGAAAGAAGTAGGAAAAGTATTATTATCGTTATTTTGAACAAAGTATTTATAAATATATCTTAGAGGTTAAATGGTTAAATGGTTATATGGTTAAATGGCTATATGGTTAAATGATTAAATGGTTAGATGGTTAGATGGTTGGATGGTTAAAATGGGGCTAATACTAACTATCATTCCATTCATTTTATTCACGAAGATACAAAATGTTTGTAATTTAGGACATTTTTATCATGGTACTAAAGTTTAAAGAGCATTTAAACCGGCTAGTTCCGGGTGTTTTCACAAAGAAAATACTTTTAGCTGTAAGCGGTGGTATTGATTCTGTAACTATGTGTGAACTTTTCCATAAATCGGGTATAGATTTTGGCATTGCACATTGTAATTTTAGATTGAGAGGAAAACAATCGGAATCGGATGCACTTTTTGTAAAGAATCTCAGTGAGAAATACAAAGTACCATTCTACTATCAATCTTTCAATACCAAAAACCACGCAAAAGAAAATAAATTATCCGTTCAGATGTCAGCGAGGGAGCTCCGGTACAAATGGCTTGGTGAAATGAAAGAAAAAAATCATTTTGATTATTTCTCCACTGCCCATCATAAAAATGACCTGGCTGAAACATTTCTCCTGAATTTAATCAGAGGTACCGGCATTAAAGGGCTGATGGGAATTCCGGAAATCAAAAATGGCATCCTGAGACCCTTATTAATTTTTACCAAAGAAGAATTGAAAAAATTCGCCGTGAAAGAAAAATTAAAATGGAGAGAAGATTCATCCAACCAACAAACCTATTATAAAAGAAATTTTATAAGACATAACCTGATTCCACTTTTAGAAAAAATTAATCCATCTATCACTGAAACGTTATATGAGACCATTGAAAAATTACGTATCCCTGCCCGGTTATATGAAAAAGAATTAAACCGGCTAAAAAAGTTGATTAAATATCCTGAATCGTTTCCATTTACAATCCCTTTTAGATTCATACAAAAAAACTTTTCTACCCCTCCCCTGCTTTGGGAATTTTTATCTCCGTACGGATTTTCATATTCTCAGTGCAAGGAAATTATCAGTTCACTAACTAAGCAATCCGGAAAACAATTTTACAATGAGTCACATCGGATTATAATTGACAGAAATCAATTACTGATGGATTGTTGTAACGAAAAAAGTGTGCAAGATTATATTATAAAAAAAAATGAAACAGGAATTCACACACCGGATTTTAACCTCATTTTCACTGAAAAAAAGAAAGGAACATTCAAAATAAATCCCTCTAACCGTTTTGCTTTTTTAAGCGTTGAAAAATTAAAATTTCCATTGCTTCTCAGAAAGTGGAAAGCCGGAGATTGGTTTATTCCCTTTGGCATGAAAGGACGAAAAAAAATAAGCGATTTTCTGATTGATTTGAAATTATCAAGAATTGATAAGGAAAATACTTGGGTTCTCTCCAGTAATGGTGCTATTTGCTGGATAGTTGGCTATAGGATTGATGAGCGATTCAAGATAGACGACACTACGCAAGTCATTTGGGTTGGAAAAATGAGGGAAAGATAGTGGTTGTTTAATTTGTAATTAGAAAAATTTATGTATATTTGTAAAACGCAAATTTTTCATCCCAATGCTTTCTAAACATTTATCAATCGTTTTTTCTATCATTCTTTTGACTACTGCCTTATTATTGGGTCAGGATAAAGCAACAAAAAAAATTTATATTTCCTGGTTTGAAGCCATAAACATGAACAAAGGTTTTTCGGAATCAACTACTCGTTTGTTTAAGAATTATGTGAATGACGAAGGGAAATTCGAAGCAGTCATTTCCGAAAGAATGGATTCCATACCATTAACCCAGGAAGAGATAAAAAGGAAAGCACAATCAAAAGGAGCAGAATTTTTCACTATGGCGGAGATGAACCGAATTGGTGAGCGAGTGATTGTTTCGTTATTTATGTATAAAACACAGGACGGTTCAAAAATATGGAGCGATAAACTTAAAGCAGATACTCCGGAGGATTTGGATCCCATAATACAAAGATTAGCACGAAATCTCGGAACCGAAATCAAAGGAACAAACGACAATGATATTTATAGTGTCACCTCCAATGAATCGAAAGAACTTGCGACCATTACTTCCCATAATTATTTTGGTATCACTATCGGAGGAGCTGTCGGGATTAATTTTAAAAGAAAAGGAATGTTAACAGGACTCGGAATGCTTTATTCCTACGATACCAGAGATTTTATTTATGATATGAAAGGCAGTTTTCATTTTAATCATTACGACCGTAGTATCTGGTCTCTCTCCATCGAAGTATTTAAACCCCTTAATCAATTACAAAAGAAAACATGGTATGCAGGCGGAGGGGTTGCGTGGGTGGGTGTAGGTGTACCCGTAAAAGAAAAGTACCAGGTTTACTCTTATTACTCATCCCCCACTTATGAAGAAAGAACCATCAGTGACATCACGGGAGGGCTAATGCTGTTAGCGGGCGGAGGATATGTTTTCAACAGAAACTCAGATGTGGTTTTAAGAGCGGGAGGAAAAATTTTCGGAACTACGTTCAGGGTGGATGATGCCGATTACGGTAAAAGCGTTGTTTTTGGATTTATGGCAAGCCTGGAATTAATATTTCAAAAGTAGAGACCTCACCCCAGCCCCTCTCCAAATACGACAATCCGCCAGTGGCGGATTGGGCGAGAATGTGCGGTAGGGGTTAGAGATTATTTGTATTACTATTCAGTTATGTGTAAATCAATATTTTCATATAAGGTTGAAAAATATTTTTTTATTTTTTTTACACTGCTTATTCTCAGCTCCTGCGGAAGTACGCAGGTGGTGGTACCTAATAATTCCCAAGCAAAAATATTTCAGAATGGCAAATATATTGGGAAAGGTTCCGCCGAAATAACAAGAAGAGGATTACCAAAAAAAAGTTTATTCACCGCTAAATTTGATGGGAGAGAAATCGGTTCTGTTTTAGCAAAAAGAAGTTTTGACTTATTACCATGTTTGTTGTCGTTTGTTTCATACGGTACCGGGCTATTTTTTACTTGGAAATATCCTGAAACTATCATAATTCCCGTGGAAAATTTTCCTGAAACACCTGCTAAAAGTCCTTGGGATTGATGGAAGAAAAAATGCAATAGCCAAAACAGTTACGATATTCTAAACCAAATACTCTGAAATCCTATCCTCTTGCTCCTTCTGTTCATTACATGAAATTATTTTTTCGGGTAAAAACATCTTGAATAATTTCTCGATGATTGCATTTTTCCCAGAATAAAGAAATAAAAGTTTCTTTTTATACTTTGCTAATCCCTGCATAAAAGCGATTAGGTTATTAGTTTTTCCATTTTCATTAAGTTCAAAAACAATAACCGATTTATCAGCATTATTCACAAGTTCGAGAGCATAATCCACCATAAAAGAATCGGAACGGTTATCAAAGTCATAGGTGACTACATCCACAAAATTACTTTTAACCCAATCTAAAACAGGTTTTGTATATTTGAAGGAAGTTTCTTCGGATACTTCAATGTAAATGACGGAAAACACAGTAGAAAAGTTTTTGAACAAATATACATAACTTTTATTTATGAACAAATTTTTGGAAAAAATTTATACGTATTTTCTTAATTCAACCGGAATAAGTATTGATACCCGAATCCTAAAACCGGGAGCATTGTTTTTCTGCCTTAAGGGTGAAAATTTCGATGGGAATAAATTTGCAAAAGATGCTCTTAAATTAGGGGCGAGTTATGTAATTACAGACGAAAATTCCGAACAGGCAGACGCCCGTTATATAAAAGTAGAAAATTCGTTGACTGTATTACAAAATCTTTCCGAATATCATAGAAATCAATTAAAAATCCCGGTGTTAGCCATCACAGGCACCAACGGAAAAACTACTACAAAAGAGTTGGTAGCGCGGGTATTAAGCAAAAAATTTAATATCCTATACACGCAGGGAAATTTGAATAATCATATCGGAGTTCCTCTAACCTTGCTTTCCATTAACCAAACACATAAGCTGGCAGTCATAGAGATGGGTGCTAATCATATAGGAGAAATAAAGATACTGTGCAAACTTGCTAAGCCAACTCACGGAATTATCACCAATGTAGGAATGGCACATTTAGAAGGATTTGGAAGTCCGGAAGGTGTTTTTCAGGCAAAAACAGAGCTATATGATTGGTTGGCAAATAATGAAGGAACTGCTTTTGTCAACTATTCAATGAAAAATCTTATAGAAATCGCATTTAAAAAAGGGATAAAAAAAATTATTGAATACGGAAAACCGGGTACAGATACCTTTATGGAAAAAGTACCCTCCGATGACGGAAAAATTTGTGTAAAAACGTGTCATCAAAATAAAATAAAAACGAATTTATCCGGAAAATACAACTTAGAAAATTTAACCGCTGTTTATAGTATAGGTAATTATTTTGGAGTCACGGAAGATGATTATAAATCCGCTATAGAAAGTTACCATCCTACAAATAAACGAAGTGAAATAATTAACAAAGATTCGAATACAATTTTAATGGATTTTTATAACGCAAATCCCATCTCAATGAAAGCGGCAGTTGATGAACTGAGTACTCATAATAACGCAACTAAAGTGGCAATACTAGGTGATATGTTCGAATTAGGAAAATACAGTGAATCTGAACATGAAAAAATTGGCAGGTACCTGAGCGAATCCAACATAAAAACAATCCTGCTATGTGGTAAAGAAATGAAACATGCTAAAAAATTGTTACCGTCAGCTTTGTATTTTTCTTCTACTCAGGAAGCTGTCTTATGGCTTGGTTACAATAAATTTAAAGATTCGGTTATTTTAATTAAGGGGTCAAGAGGGATGCAGATGGAGAAAATTGCGGAAGTTATTTAGTTATTTAATATTTTTTTCCAACCTCACACCTACCGACATAACGCCGATCAAATGATCTACCCTCATAAATTGTTCGAGCGAAACCCGGTAATTTCCTTTAATTTTAAATTTATGATTCTGAAATCCCGTAACGGGGCTGGAAAGGTCTATAATATCACCCAAAATTTCTCCCACCCATTTTTCATTTAATACATCAGCCGTTCTGATATTTTCAAGTTTGGTAATTACCTGTCCATCCGGTGCTTTTAATTCATATTGAATATAAATGTTTTGAAATTGATAATGAATGGTATGCCTTATATTGAAAATCAGATTATAGGATAAAGAAGTATCCTCCACGGTAAATTCATGGAGTATTTTATTTCCTTTATTCCATATAAAATCCTCAATATCAGTGTTTTTTTCATATATACGTGAATTATCACACGAAGTAAGGAAAAGCAATAGACCAGTTAGAATAAAACCAAAAATTCTTGTCATAATGGTTAAATGGTTATATGGCTTGATACATCCCGTTGAATCTAAAACAATTCACCTTCTAACTTTTCGTCTATGGTCCATCCGGGTTAAACTCATTTCTTCACCGGTGCCGAATTTAAATTCCTGGGCATTGGCAATTTTTTCATTATCAAAATCAACCTTGGGAAAAACACCCTTTTTATTATTTTCTAAAATAAACTCTACCTTGCTGACTGAAAGCATATACCAATCAGAGTCCTCATTGAGGTAAAACCACATTAAACGTCTGAAAATATCTGTTTTGATAAATTTAAGATCACCCTGCTCAATCTTCAACATACCCTCTATAACCGGTATATCCTTTAATGCCTCAAGATACTGGTCAAGTTCATAATTCAAACAACATTTCAGACGACCGCATTGCCCTTGTAGTTTTGCTTGATTGATGGACAAATTCTGATACCGGGCGGCGTTGGTTGAGACCGTTTTAAATTCACTTAACCAGGTCGAGCAACAAAGCTCCCTGCCACACGAGCCCATGCCTCCTAACCTGCCCGCTTCCTGACGCAAACTAATTTGTTTCATCTCAATTTTAATCCCTAATGACTCATTCAACCTTTTAATTAAATCTCTGAAATCCACCCGATCTTCTGAACTATAATATACGGTAACTTTTCGTTTATCTGCCTGGTATTCAATGTCACTGATTTTCATTTCCAATGCTGACTCCATAGCCATTTTTCTGGCAAGCGATAAAGAAGAACTTTCCAATGCTTTGGCGCTTTCCCATTTTTCAAGGTCATATTTGTTGGCATGACGATAAATTCTTTTTATTGATTCGTTATCTTCGACATGATATTTTTTCATCTGAAGTTTTACCAACTCACCTTTCAAAGTCACAAACCCAAGGTCGTGTCCACCTGATACTTCCACTATTACCGGGTCGCCGTTGGTTAAATCCAAATTATCTGGATTAGAAAAGAAACTTTTCCTCCCACCCTTAAAGCTTACTTCAATGTAAGGATAGTCGAAGCCAAAATCGGGTTTATTTAGATCGTATAACCAGTCATACGTATTCTTTTTATTGCAACCACCGCTACCGCAAACTCCATTATTCTGACATCCGGAAGGTGTTTTGGCAATACCGATGGAACAGGAGGAACAGGACATTTTTGGGTTAATGGTTATTGGTTAATGGTTAAAAGCAGTGGTTAAGGGTTGAGGATGAGGGGGTTTAAAAGTAAAAATAAATTTTTTAATATGTAAACTAATACTTACCTTGCGCCGATTTTTCACCAAAGATACTTATAAAAACTTTTAAATATGAGACAACTAAAAATAAGTAAACAAATCACTACCCGTGATAATGCTTCTCTTGATAAATATCTACAGGATATCAGCAAGTTAAGCATGATTACACCGGATGAGGAGGTTGAACTGGCGCAAAGAATCCGTGAAGGGGATGAAGCGGCACTTGAAAAATTAGTAAAGTCAAATTTACGCTTTGTAGTGTCAGTTTCAAAACAATACCAAAACCAGGGATTATCGCTTAGTGACCTGATAAATGAGGGAAACATAGGGTTGATTAAAGCGGCAAAGAGGTTCGATGAGATGAGAGGGTTTAAGTTTATTTCTTATGCGGTATGGTGGATACGGCAATCAATTTTAAATGCTATTGCTGAAAACGCCAGATTAGTCCGGCTACCCCTTAATAAGGTAGGAATTTCCAATAAAATTTTTAAGGCAATATCAGAATTAGAGCAACAGCATGAAAGGGAACCGTTGCCCCATGAAATAGCCGGTGTTTTAGAAATAAGCGAAGAAGATGTGACTAACTCACTCAAAATCAGCAGTAAACCATTGTCAGTTGATGCACCTTTTGAGCAAGGAGAGGAAGGAAGTTTGATAGATGTGTTAGAAAACTCATCTGAACCACGCCCTGACAGGTCTTTGATACATGAATCACTTAGGGAGGATCTGGAAGAAGCACTTTCCATTTTGAATGAACAACAACGGGATGTCATAAAATTATTCTATGGCATTGGGGTAACCACTTCATTCTCGCTGGAAGAAATTGCCGAAAAATGTGATATTTCAAGGGAGCGGGTACGGCAGATTAAAATTAAGGCGTTGCAGATTTTGAAAATGAATTCAAAGACAAGGGCATTGAAGGCGTATTTATGATAAAAACCATGAATTATGAACCAAACCAAATTGGTGTTAAGACAAAAAACATATAACACTAAACTTAAAATGAAAAATTTGTAAGTATGAACGCATAACAAAAAACTATCTCAAAAATATGAATAATGAACCTCCTTAGTAATTTAATGTTTTGTGTTATATGTTATCCATTATTTTTTTTCGCTGACCTGTTTACCTTTGGAATAAATGTGAATAGAATCTTTTTATCTGCTTTATTCTTTTTTATAAATACCGTCTTTTTATTCTCTCAGGATTTAAACTATTGTCGGAAAACCTTGGATACACTATGTTCTCCTTACATGGAGGGCCGTGGTTATGTAAATTCGGGAGATCTGAAAGCGGCAAACTTCATTGCAAATGAATTTCTTAAACTGCATTTGAAGCCAGTTCTGCCTTCTTCAGGAAATTCAAAGGTTGATTCGTTTAGTTCTTTTCTGCAACCCTTTCCAATTTCAGTTAATACTTTTCCGGGAAAAATAAAATTATCGCTTAATGATTCTGTATTAACTCCCGGAAAAGATTTTCTGGTTTCTTCTTCCAGTCCGTCTGTTACCGGTGAATTTCCTGTCGTAGCCAATTTAGAAAACCCACATTCAACTAAAAATTCATTCTTAATTATAACTAAAGAGTATTGGAAAAAAGAAAGTAAAAATCTATTGGCGAAAAAAGGGTATGCAGGAATTCTTGTTCAAACCGGAAAAATTCCATGGGATGTTTCCGGCGAAACGGATGAATTTCCGGTGATATTTCTATTTGGTGAAGTCACTATTCCAGAAAATGCCAGAATTAGCGTTGAAATTGAGAATAAGTATTACAAAAAATACACTGCTCACAACATTATCGGATTAGTTACCGGAAACAGTAAAAAAGATTCATTGATTGTAGTGACTGCACATTATGATCATCTCGGTAGGATGGGTAGTGACACTTATTTCCCAGGTGCAAATGATAATGCCAGCGGTGTCACCCTATTATTGTGTCTGGCTGATTATTTCAGTAAGAAAAAAGAGTTATTGTCCTATTCAATGCTATTTATTTGTTTCAGCGGCGAAGAAGCCGGATTAGTTGGTTCCACTTATTTTACAGAAAATTCCCCCATTGATTTAAATAAAATCCGCTTGCTTATAAATATTGACTTGGTAGGTTATGGTCAGGAAGGCATGATGATTCAGAATGCTCCCTCCTACCCCAAAGAATTTGCACAAATGGATAGCATAAATAATGTGAATAAATTTTTAGTGACACTAAAAAAACGGGGAAACGCTCCGAATTCCGACCATTATCCATTCACCATGAAGGGTGTTCCGGCATTTTTTATATATACTTTAGGAGGAAATAAAGCATACCACGATGTTTTTGATAAACCGGAAAATATTTCCCTGGAGTATTTTTCGGGGGTATTCAATTTAATGAGAATTTTTATAGAGAGATTGTGAGAAATAATCATTCATTCACCACCATCTTCACTATTTTCATCCCGTCAATATCTGTTACGACCATATAAATACCTGCCGCTTTTTCATTAAGATTGATTTGTAAATTTTTATTCGTGGCTGTTCCATGAAAAATATTTTCAATCTTAATACCCTGATAATTATAAAGTTCAACATTTACCCGTGATTCTTTCATTAAATTAATTTGAAGATTATAAAGTCCCTCAGAAGGATTCGGATATATGTTTATTTCTGTATTAGTTGATGCCACAGGTTGCACTCCAATAATAATTTGTCCATCAACAGTAAAATCGTCCATGTAAAGAAAATTTCCCCATCCAAATTGACTTTCCACTTTAAACATGACATCCGGGTCTCCTTCATAGGCAGTTAAATCAATGGTTTCGGTGCGCCATTGCGAAGTAGTGGGTACAAAATATGACTGAGTTGTGTCTGCAGTAGGCAGTTTCCCTGTACTTTTCAGGTATCCGGTTTTTGAATAAATCTGAGTCCAGGAATCGGAGCAATTGGTGCTTATAAAAACACTGAGTTTATCATAGTATTGTGAGTTGGTTGCGGCGTACGCAACAGAAAATTTCAGGTTGGGTGATTGCACGTTCGATAAATCAAAATGGGGACTTAACAAAAAATCAACCTGACCAATATACGCTTCCGTACCGTCGGCATTATTCATTCTGGCTGAGTAGGAAGAATATCCGAAAGCGCCTTTGGCGTATCGCTCCCATTTATTATTTGAATTCAAATCATATCGTTTCCATCCGGAAGGTGGGAAAGAGGATGACTCGAATGTCTGGATATACGGAATGGCGTAGGTACTATCTGTAAAATCAAATGAAAAAGTCACTGAATTATTGGAACTTAAAACATCGGCTCCTCCATTGGGATTCTGAACTGTGAAATTTATGGTATGTGTAGTTTGAGTAGTGACTGTATCTTGTGTAAATGTTAATTCCTGTGACACTCCTGGAGAAATGGAACCAGTGAAGTTTAGAGTATCAACAATTTTATTATCTAATTTATAAACGACATCGCAATTAGTAATTATTTCACTCCCGTTATTTTTAACTATAAGTTTTGGGGTAAAAATAGAATGGCAGATTCGCGGCGCCGGACCTGTGACAACCAATGCCCATGCATCAACTCCGGTACTGGGAGCAGTGGCGCCGGTGGCTTTAAGGTTTGTGGATGACACAAGAGTTGTTCTATAACCAGAAACTGTAACAACATTCTTCATGACAGTAGTTTGCCCTGCTGTAAACATACTCATACATTCATCGTCAGAGTAATCCATATAATTTTCAATCTGCCTGACATTTCCGCATTGCGTGGGAGCCGTACATAGAGGTGGCGCCGCATAGTATTCAAATTCACAATTTGGAGTGTCAGTGATTCCATCATCATCGCTACAATCGCCGGGATTGGTTCCCCAAGGGTGATATAATCCTAAATAATGGCCAATTTCATGCGTGCCGGTACGGCCGAAGGTAGTTGGGTTAGTGACTGTGCCAGAGGTACCAAAAGCAGTATGTCTTATTACCAAACCATCAGTGGGTGGAAATGCCGGAGGTAAAAAAGCATATCCAAGTACTTCGCTTGGGGTTATGGAACGCACTACATATATGTTCAAATATTTGTGAGGGTCCCAGCGGGACAGGTCTTTTAAATTTCTATCATTTGTTTTGTTATGGGTAGTAAGTGTGGATTTAATTTTTTCTATTCCGGTTGTGTAGTTCCCATACATGTCAATATTGGCTAGTTGAAATTGAATTTCGGTATCCACTCCATCACCGTCACCTCGTGTACCTGCTATTTTACGGTAGTCATCATTGAGCGCTTTAAATTGGCTTTTAACCTGTGATTCATTTATATTTTCGGTGCTGTTGTTATGAATTACATGGACCACTACAGGAATTGTATAAACCGTTCCACGTTGTCTGCTCACATTTCCATTGCGCAATTCATTCGCGGTTTCGGCATATAAACTATCCCGTAATTTTTTCAGGCGAGGGTGTTGTTGGTCGCTCAAATTGGTCATTTCCATGGTAGCACATTTTTCAATTTTTTGTTTAGCAGGAATATCATTCGATTTTTTCTGTGGAAATACGTTAGTGGAAAATAGGATTATGGGCAAAAAGGCGGATGTAAGAATTGAATTGGATTTTTTCATTACTTTTGTTTTTTAAAATGAATGTTTCTATGAAAATTCAGAGTAAAGATAAACAATTTTTCAGAAATCCAAACATTCAACCAAATTTTTTTCAGGATGTTTATGATGTAGTTAAATTAATACCGCGTGGACGGGTATCTACTTATGGGGCAATAGCAAAATATCTGGGTACAGGGAAATCAGCGAGGATGGTAGGATGGGCATTAAATGTGTGCCATTCATTGAAAGAAGTGCCGGCGCACAGGGTTGTGAACCGTTCTGGAATTTTAACAGGCAAAGTTCACTTTTCGCCCCCCGAATTGATGGAAAAAATGTTAATCAAGGAAGGTATAAAAGTGAAAGCTGATACAATTCTTAACTTTGAGAAATTGTTTTGGGATCCGGGTAAAGAGTTGGGAATGTAGGTTCATAGATGTGAGGTTAAGGATAAATGGTTAGATGGTTAGATGGTTAGATGGTTAAATGGCTAAATGGCTATATTGTTAGATGGTTTAAACGACTAATTTCATTTTTGAAAAACCTCTTTTAGTTTATTTTCCAATGCTGGACCTCTCAGGTTTTTCCCTATAATTATTCCATTTTCGTTAATGAGAAAGTTGGTAGGTATGCCGGTAACCCCATAATCCTTAGCCGCTTTATTTTGCCATCCTTTTAGATCAGAAACATGATTTTTCCAAACGAGTTTATCTTTTACAATCGCGCTAAGCCAATTTTCTTTCAGGTTATCGAGGGAAACGCTGAAAATATCAAATTTTTTATTTTTAAATTTTTGATACGCCTGAACAACTACAGGATTTTCTTTCCGGCAAGGACCACACCAGGATGCCCAGAAATCAATTAAAACAACTTTGCCTTTCAATGAGGACAAGGATAAATTCTTACCATCAACACCTTGCATAGTAATCTCAGGCGCTTTTCCTCCCATATCGGTTGGGAGCAAGGGACCCGTAATTTCAACACTTTTTTTTGCCAATTTAGAATTTGGAAATTCTTTAACATGACGGTTTGCCCATTGACGGTTGAATTCCGGGTCTTGATTTCCCAGAAGTTTTAATGAATGATGAAAAACCACCTCGCGGCAACGTGAACCCGGAGGAGTGAGTTCAAGTATTCTCTGTAATTCACGTACTCCTGACACAAAATCGTTTTGATAATAATTTTGCAGGTACATGACTAATTTTTGCTCCAACATCGCTCCATGTGTAAACTCTTCATCCGTAAAAAACTGTGACTGAATAAATGTGGCTTTTGTAAATTCCCTTTGATTAGAGAACACCCGTTGCGCGGCTGTGTCCTGAGATAAATTGGGTACTCCGTAGAAAAAAGCAACCTTCCCGATAAAGGTTCCCGGATATTGACCGGAAAATGTCCGGTAATAATCATATTTTGTCATTTCTAACGAATCAAACTCCTGTTGTATCCTGATTCTTTGCCCGTTTAATTCAGGATCACCCTGTTGCTAGCGTGAAAAAATTTCGTTGGATTTTTTCTTTAGAATTTCAACTTTACTGTTAAACTCCTGGTTAAATGTATTCCATACATAATTCCCATAATTTTCGGTAGAACCTGATAATTTAACCCCTGTTAAAAAGGATTCACAATCGCCGGATAATTCTATATTTTCCTTTCCTAAAATTATATCAATGGATTTTTCGGGAGAGGTGCCCAATTTATAAAATCCACGGGGAATTGGTACTTTATAAGAAAACTCAAATGCACTATTGGTGATATTTGTAGAGTCGAAGGGAAAAATGTTAGACCCTATATATTCATATAAAAAGATTTTTTTACAATTTCCTGAGTTTGCTAGAGTTCCTTTTATGGATTGAGAAATGCAAAGGACAGGACAAATTAATAAGAGTGTTGAAAGAGTCCGTTTGAGGTACATTAGTTGAGAGATGAATGGTTAAATGGTTGAATGGTTGAATGTTTAAATGGTTAAAATAAGCCAAATTCCATACCGGCGGTGTAAACGGGCAAATCGGGGTTTCCGTTTTCATCTTTTATGGAGGGTGAAATCCGTTGTGAAAAATAAAAAACGTAAGCATTTCTTCCAAATTTTATTGTCCACGAATATTCGCCTTGATTAAACATTTTGTTGACCGTTGTATTTACTTCTACCGGATAATCGTTTACTGTATTTTCTGTAATGTGTGTCACTTTCATATAATAATTGTAACCGAGACCCGCTTCAAGATAGGTTCCAATCTGGTTCCCTCTTTTTCCGAAATTAATCCTGTGGAACCAATGGGTAAGTAATCCATGAGTGACAAATCGTTCATGTTTGTTTATGAAATTGCTTGGAAATTTTTTTTCGGCTGTTTGTTTTAATGTATAACGGTTATTAACATAACCAAACGTAAAGCCCGTACTATATGTGTTATTAAATCTTCTTTTATATAGAATGCTGAAATTATGATTCCACGCACCCCAGTAATCTATGGGAATGATTTTTTCAGTGGCACCAAAAATGGAACCAAATCCAAAAATAATATGAGTGTAATGTTTCCGGTTTTTGCCAAACTTCGACTTGATTGAATCAACCCTCGGGTCCATTTCAAGCACAACGGTTTGTGAATACGATGCAAGCGTCAATGACATCATAAAAACCATAAAAAATAATTTCTTTTTCATGTTATTGGGGTATTGGGGTATAGGGGTATAAGGGTATAAAGGTTTAGCCCCTATACCCTTATACCCTATACCCATTTACTTTTAATATATTTCTTCCGTATATCCCTCAAAATGTATCCGCAATTTCTCGCCTTCTGCGGGAAAATAATTTTCCGGAATAATTATTTCTTTCGAATCAAAAATACCTGTTTCAATTTCTGCAATTTGCAAACTATCATTCCCTACTAAATGGTATTTGATTACCATCACTCCATAATTTCTTAAAAATCCGTTATTTTCCTGAATATGAAAATATAAATTAAGCGGATGTTTGCTATTTTTCAGAATGTCTTTCCTGAGAAAAAGTTTGATTTCAGTTGTGTCTTTTACTATTTTAAACGTAGCATCTACTGTTTTTTTATTTCTTTTATTTATAAAATATTCTGCTTGAGGAATTCCGTATCCATGTCCATAATCGAAATAGGGGTATAAATGTCCTGATTTTTCAATTTCGTGAAAGAGTTCCATATTATTCAACTCGGGGTATAATTGTTTTACACAAGCGGCAAACCCTGCAACGAGTGGCGAAGCAAACGAAGTTCCCGGAACCGCCATGATATTTTTTTTCCCCTGCCCGATTGCTATTCCAAAGGCACAAACATTTGGTTTTATTCGAGAATCCTTGGTAGGACCGAAAGAACTGAAGTCCAGCTTGTAATCAGAGTAAGGGTTAGTGCCACCGACTGCCAAAACGCTATCGGCATCAGCAGGTGTATTGATAAAATGCCATTTGGAATCACCGTCATTTCCGGCGGCATTAACAACCAGTATCCCTTTACGCGCCGCCATATTTGCCGCTTTGGCTACCAACGAAGTTTTTCCATCCATGTTTTCGTAAAAATAACGATGGTAGGTGTATCCTAACGAACTATTAATGACATCCGCTCCTTCTTTGTCAGCCCATTCAGCGGCGG
>Ga0156225_137_pt2 | contig 23490 bp, 20 predicted proteins | sample RifCSPlowO2_12_FD_107873 | JGI IMG/M metagenome (GOLD analysis project Ga0156225, IMG submission 107873) | Bacteroidetes bacterium RIFCSPLOWO2_12_FULL_37_12 | reverse complement strand
CACATAGCGAAAAAAAAGAAACATCCATTTTTTCTTTCATAGGAAAAACGGCAGTGACACTAAAAAAGTATGAATTGGCGAACCATTTAGGGAATGTAGGGGTGGTCATCAGTGACAGGAAGGTGGCAGTAGCTACAACACCTAACGGAAATGTGTTTGACCACTGGAAAGCGGATGTGTTGAGTGCAAGCGATTATTATCCGTTCGGAATGTTGATGCCGGGGAGGAATTTTAATCTGACTGATTACCGGTTTGGCTTCCAAGGCCAAGAGAAGGACGACGAGGTTAAAGGGAGTGGGAATAGTATAAATTATGAATTCAGGGTGCATGATACGAGGTTGGGTAGATTTTTAAGTACTGACCCAATTGGTCAAAATTATCCCCATAATAGCCCTTATGCATTTAGTGAAAATAGGGTAATTGATGGTGTTGAATTAGAAGGATTAGAATTTTCATCAACAGGTAAGTATTGGAATTCTCTTGATGGAAAATATCATGTTCAAACAACTGTAAAAATAAGTGTAATAAATTCTTCAAAGGTAATTACAAATACAGTATCAATTGATAATTTTAAAAATGCAATACAAAAAACTATAGAAAAGGATTTTAGTGGCGGAGATGGTACTTCAAGCAATCCTATTGTTACCACTGAGATTGAATATGTTGGTAATGGTAATGGATTCTCATATGAATTTAAAGAAGCGGAAGTACAGACCGATGCTAGCGGGGCTGTAACAGGATATGTAACTGGTAGGACAGAAAAAGGAATTGGAGAAACACAAACAAATAATTTATTTGTAAGTACTTCAATAAACGGAGCACAAAGAACTGTTGGGGATATTGCAAGAACGGCAGTACACGAATTAGGTCATGCAGCAGGTTTGAAACACCCATTTCACGGGGCTTCGGAGACCGATTTAGGTGGAACCTCTGGAATAAGTACATATAAAGATAATTTAATGAATTCGTTTGGGGGAAGTAGGAATCCAAATTCTCCAGAGTATAATCCTATTCCAAGTACCAGTGGCCATAATGTTACAACTCAACAGTTAAATACAATAACGAATGAAGTTCTAAAAGATGTAAAAGCTGTTAAAGAAACCAAAGTATCAACAAATATGTTTCCAAGTGGTCCAAAAATTAGCGGAATTAAGCCGCCAAAATAATATATCACAGTATGTTTAAGACAATAATTGCTATGTATTTAGGCTTATCTATGATATTAACATATTTTGGATGTAACCCTATTAATAATAAATTAAAAATCATATATTGGAAAGATACTTTGAATGTAGCCTCAGGTTTTAATCATATAACAGTTGATATTGGGATAGGGTTTGATGAATCTACAGATTTTTTGGGTTATTTGGATTCGGAATTAATTAAAACCTTAAATTGTAAAACAGATTATTCATTGGGTAAATGTATGGATACTTATAATAAATCAAAAATCGCAAGTTTTCATATTGGAAGCATCGATTCTATCGGTGGCAAATTTTTGACATTGATTATAAATAAAGAATATGTTAAAATTAAACTACCTGCTAATATTAAGGAATACAATAAATTAACTATCAGCAAGGAAGATGGTATTTACATTGCGAATTTTATTAATAGTTCTGAAATTATTCTGCTTGAATAATGAGAGGCTATCACGGAGATACAAAATAAAAAGATACGCACATTCGTATTGGTAAGCGAAAGAAATAATTTTAAAGACGTGAGCAAAGCAATAACCCTAACCCTAACAGATGCAGAATACAGAGAGTTAATGCTGTTGTATCATTTAGGGCATTTGGTAAGAGACAGCATAACACAAAAGAGCCGGGCACAAATGGTGCAGGATTTTGAATTTATGCAAAAGCTGAGCAGGCAAGGGAAAGAAAGCGGTAGTAAACATGTATTTACAGCAGAGGGCATAAATGGCATTACACAGGAAATAGAAAACGAAATGCTGGAAATCTTTGAAGGGTTTAAGGAATATATTGAGAGCGGAGAAGATACTGCGGAGACGGAGCGGATAAGGAGGGATAATTAAGTTTTTAAACGATTTTATGTTTTAAGTCGTGAATACGTCAGCAGTACGGGGAAATTCATACAGGAGGATTTAGAGGATTTGCAGAGGCAGCTAAATTTATTTCATACTTTGAAATAAAATCTAATCCTTAACTTTATAAAAACACTAAAATGAGCAAAGCAATAATCCTATCCGATACAGTTGTGATAAACAAAATTCATGTAATCAGAGGCGAGCAGGTTATGTTAGACAGCGATTTAGCAGAACTTTATGAAGTAGAAACAAAGTATTTAAAACGCCAGGTAAGATGAAATATAGAGAGGTTCCCGGAGGATTTTATGTTTGAGTTGACAAAACATGAGCATAATTCTTTAAGGAGCCAAATTGGTACCTTAAAAAGAAGAGAACTTGAAAACTTGAGGAGCCAAATTGGCACCTCAAGTTGGGGTGGGTCAAGATATGTACCCATGGTTTTTACAGAAATAGGTATTCCCCAGTTATCAACCGTATTAAATAGCCAAAGGGCAATCATGGTAAATTTGCAAATTATGCGGGTATTTGCTAAAATGAGAAGAATCCTATTAACACATAAAGACCTGTTTATTAAATTGGAACAAATGGAGAGAAAGCTAATGGGACAAGATAAAAAAATAGAACTATTGTTTAACTACCTGAAACAGTTCATCAAAGAGGAGGAAACCCCCAGAAGGAAAATTGGTTACAGATTCAGTAATGATAAAGAATAACTTGTTCTAAAGAAAAAAAGAAAATAAATCGCACCCAACATCCCCGTTTTACAAAAATCCACCGCATTACCGATGCAGAATACAGAGAGTTAATGCTGTTGTATCATTTAGGGCTTATGGTAAAAGACAGCATAAGAGAAAAGAGCCGGGCAGAAATGATGCAGGATTTTGAATTTATGCAAAAGCTGAGCAGGCAAGGGAAAGAAAGCGGTAGTAAACATGTATTTACAGAGGATGGCATCAATGGCATTACACAGGAAATAGAAAACGAAATGCTGGAAATCTTTGAAGGGTTTAAGGAATATATTGAGAGCGGAGAGGATGCGGCGGAGACGGAGCTGATAAGGCAATACCAATAATTTAAGCTATAACTTGTCTTTCCTTCCACCTCTGCGGATTGAGCTAAGTGTGAAAGACAGCAGAAACCACAATCAGATTTTTGTTTTCTTCAATGGTATAGTGAAACTATAAACGGGAATACATCCAAATTGGAATTATACCAATGGGTAGCTTCTTTAATGTCCTGCTTGGCAGGTGGTAAAATTATGGCTTTAAACATTACAGGCCTTTTTCAATATCGTCCATAGTAGTATTAAAGTCCAATGCCTGTTTGGGATTGTTTTTGTAATCCTTTAAACGTTTTCTCACTTCCTGCATCTGCCATGACGGAATATCCAGCTCCTCCCGTTCAATGCCTTTGTATTTGCATTTAATTTCGTTCCATTCCTTGATGGGAATAAATATCCCTGTTGTTTTTCCGGAACTATCAGAAATAAATTGTAGGTTCATGGTATTAATGTTTTATTTGGTATAAGCTGTTCTATTTTTTAGCATAATGGATTAATAACGGCATTGGTATAAATTAAATACTGCGGTTGTTCATTGCTGTCTTTGATTTCTAATAGTGCTTTCATGTCATAAAATTAAGTAAGTCCAACAAAAATCAAACTGTTCCAGAATTAAATTGGCTTGGAAAAACTACGAACTTAACTTTAAATCTATACAAAGTTACAACACGTTATTGAAATAAACAATAAACTGAATCAATACTTCACCTCATTTCCCTCTAAATACCTGTAGCGGTATTCTACAAATTCAATTAGTTGACTTACCAATATAAATTATTTCATAAAATAATCTTCAATAACTTATTTTTCATTTATTAGGATTTGAAACTAAAAATAATAATTCAATCGAGTTTATTTTGTTGACCGGAATAATCTAACGCAAAAAAACCTTAGTAAAAAAAACGTGAGTAAAATATTATAGCCACCTTATTACCTTATTCTATCAGGTTTACTTTTTGAAAAAATATTATAAAGGTTTCATTTTCTTCAGCAAAACTTTCCTTACAATGATGTTGCGATTGATTGAGAATAATTTTTTTCAATATGTTTCCTATTTTTCTTCGGATATCAATGCTAACCGATGTAGTATTAAATAATAAAATGTTTGAATAAATTATGGTTGCTTATCTTCATTTTAATTAGGAAATAAGGTTGGTTATGAATCCGGTTATCTTTTTCTACAAAAGTTTTTTAAAGGGATTAGAATTGTTTTGTGCACGAGATTGGATTTAAAAATTCAAAAAAATATTTAATATCACAAGAAATATGTTTAAATAAGAAAAATTGTTACATTTGAACAAGAATTTTACTTTTACCCTGCGCCTTAATACTATGAAACTTTTGAATAGCGTTAAAGATAAACCTAAAATTTTTTTTAAGTTATTGTTTTATAACTTTTTTTTTGCTACATTGTTAGTTGCTACAATTTATGGCTTTTTAGCTTTATTTGAAATAAAATCAATTATTGTAGATAATGAGGAAGTATATGGATGGAAAGGATTTATTATACCTAAATTGTTTTCTCCACTTATTACATTAATGATAACATTTTCAGTATGGTTATTTTATTTGATTGGTAATCTTTTAATTCGTTTAATGATGATGATTATCAGGAACGACTAATTTGATTTTTTGGATAAGTTTCTTTGATAATAACTATTTTTATTTTCTATGGGAATTTACATATAGCATGGAATCACTTTTTGAAGTCATTATTGAAACAATTCTTCTTATTTTATTCATATACCCTGGAGCTTTTATACGTTGGATGTTTACTGGATTTCGGAAGCCGTTTTAAGAAAATCATATCAGCGGATGCTTATTTAAATGGAGTTATAGGAATAGTCGTTGTGACTTTAGTTATTATATTAATAAAAAAAATATATCATGGATAAAATTATTTATCCCATCATCATAGTTGTAATATTTTACCATTCTTCTTGTAGTCAAAACAAAAAAGAAAACGATACAATTGATAATTATGGTACTGAGATAAATTATATGCAGAATAAAGTAGATTCTGTAGCTTTAATTTACGATTTAGCAATAATTGATTTTAAAAGTGGGAAAGATAGTGTTGAAATTATTACGAAATATGAATTTGATATTACCAGATTACAACATGATGTTGTTTTAAAATTTGATAGCATTACTAATTTATATACTAAAAAAGAAATTAATGATAATCTTTATCATGAAATCATGAATAATGTTAAAATGGACAAAATACAGTCAAAAAATCAAGTGCTTGAAAAGCTGGGTATTAGGCTTAGTTGGAAAAGGTAGTGAACCTCACATTCTATATCCATTCTCTCAAAACCGGTTGCTAATAAGACGCAGAAAACGGTAGCTTTTGTTATTATCTATAAATATCTTTTCTATGTCCGAGCGTGATAATATCCACGATTAATTGATTATCAAAAATATCGTAAATAATACGATAGTCGCTAACCCCAACACGATAACCGTCTCTGCCTTTTAGTTTTTTGTAACCATGAGGGCGTGGATTTTCTTCCAAATCGGCAATGGCTCCAAGAATAGGTTCAGCAATATTATCAGAAAATTTATCTAATTGCTTTTGAGCTTTTTTAGATAGGACTGCAGTATACTTAGGCATTTTTCTTTTTTCTGTTTTTTAGGTAATCAGAAAATAAAATGCGTTCGCCGGTATCGTTCTTTTTAGCTTCGTCATAAAGGCGAATATCTTCTAATTCTTCTAATTCTTCCATAATGGTATCAAACTCTTTAGCAGGAATTATTACTAACGATTTATTACCGTTGGCATCTTGAATATATTGCGGATGTATTGTAAGCATAATACTATTTATTTAACGATTTGAAATTTTTGTTTAGATAACATTGTGTCAATAATACCATACGGCATTGGCATCAATTAAATACTGCGTTTGTTCCATTCGTTACGGCTTTGAGTTACATAATTTTGAAGTTCGTTAGCAATATCAGAAGGCAATTTGCCGGCATATTTTTCAGAGAGCTTTTGTCCGGATTGTATGCTTTTTTTTAGCACCTTGATAAGGTGCAAATCTTCCAAACCTTTCAAAAATCTGTAAGCATTGTTGTTGTTTATTTGTACGAGTACTGTTTCCATTTTGAAATTATTTTAAGATCTTGCTTTGCTAAAAACGCTATAAGTGTCCTTTAATCGTTTAAAAATACAAAGTTATGTAAATAAAAGACATAAAAAAAGTGGAGAAAAGTTAAAATATATTTCACTTCTATTCTCTCAAAACCGGTTGTTATTAAGTAACAACGGTAGGTTATTCAGAATCCACTCTCTTTTAAATGCTTGTTTTCATTCTTCAATTGCTTAATTTCTGCTTCTGTTTCTTCAATTTTTTGTTTTACCCTCTCATTTTCCGTCTTTAGCTTCCTATTCTCTTTTAACACCTGCTCCAAATCCCCTTTCATGCCTATTCGCCTTAACGCCAGCTCTCTTTTTCGCTCCCGCAGAATCATCTCCGCTTCCCTCATTCGTAGAAATTTTCGCACCCAACCTTGCATGGGCACTAATAATGCCGCCATACCCAAACCTAATCCTATTTTTAGAATAATAATATTGCCAAGCAACGAGCTGAAATAATCCTCCAACAGATCCTGCCCGTATTCAAATACAAAAAGCAGAGCTAAGGTAATGATAATATAAGCAATTTTTAAATTTTTCTCTGTCTTTCTTCGACTGAAAAATAGGGCGGCTGTAAACATTAACATAACAACTAAAAACTGGATAATGTAGTACGCTCTACTTTTCCACCAGGGAGGTCTTATCTCAAAGCTGAATTCAGCCGGATCACTCCAAAGACCGTTGCGACCCCTTGCCGCCACACGAAAAGTGTATGCACCCGGAGATAGGTTTCTATAATCCGTTTTATGTTCAACGGAGATAGGACTCCAAGCCGGTTGAGAAGATCCAAACCAGTCATCCCGTTCAAGAATATAGCGATAACGGATATCATGCATTTCACTAAATAAACCACTCGCTGTATAGTGTATGCTAAGATGATCGCTATCGTAAGAAAGAGAAAGATTAGTTGGTATGTTGTAAGGGGATGGTGCGGTTACCCCTTTGTAGCGAATGTCATTGTTTATTTTTCCAAGCACTAATTCTTTCTCCATCCTATCTATCCGTGTAATATATACACTCGCCCTTATTGTATCCATTTGTGTATCCGGTTCCAGGACTGTGAGAACTATTCCGGTTCCCCATAATTTTCTATCTTTTCGTGTAACTAAACCCCTACCCCCATTTCCATCATTGAAATCAATAAAAGGGAGCCCATCATTTTTCCCATATCGGGCAACGATTGCAGGATAATCGTAAATAGATGTAAATACGGTAAGCCCATTACCAGTACCCGCATAAATGTATCCTGCACTATCTTCGCTTAGTAGTATTATAGCATTATCACTCAACCCTTGGTCTGTTGTAAACTTTAATAATTCAAAATTTTTATTTGGAACAAAAACATTGATGCCACCTCCAAAAGTTCCAATCCATATCCTATTTCGACTATCCTCTAATAAACACCTTATATCATTATTAGATAATCCCTGGTCCGTACTGTAAATGCTCCAACAATTGCCATCCCATACGTTAACTCCGCCACCGGATGTTCCTACCCACACTCTTTTTTGACTATCTTCTAATAAACTCCTGACATCATTATTTGATAAACCCTGTGCCGTGCTATAAACACTCCAATGAATGCCATCCCATACATTGACTCCGCCGCCGGAAGTTCCTACCCATATTCTCTTTTGACTATCCTCTAAAAAACACATTACCGAATTGTTAGAAATTCCCTGGCTTGTAGTAAATAATCTCAAATGACTACCTTCCCATAAATTGATTCCACCTCCATTTGTACCTATCCAAATTCTTTTTTGGCTATCCTCTAATAAGGCATTGACAAAATTGTTAGTCAGTCCCTGGTCTGTGCCATATACACTCCAATGACTACCGTTCCAAACATTTATTCCACCTCCATAAGTACCTATCCATATTCTATTTTGGTTATCTTCCAATAAACTCATAACTGTTTTGTTAGATAACCCTTGATTGGTACCATACACACTCCATTGATTACCATCAAAAAGATTAACACCTCCTCCATAAGTGCCTATCCATATTCTTTTTTGGTTATCTTCCAATAAACTCCTTACCTCATTATTGCTTAGTCCATTGGCTGAATTGTATTTAATCCAATAATTTCCATCCAATAGATTAATCCCACCACGATCTGTTCCTATCCATATTCTTTTTTGGTGATCTTCTAACAAGCACCTGACATCATTATTAATTAATCCCTGAACAGAGTCGTACACATTCCAATTACTTCCATCCCATACATTGATTCCTCCTCCGGATGTTCCAATCCAAATCTTTTTTTGGCTATCTTCTAACAAACACCTGATATCGTTGTTGGATAGCCCATGTGTTATGCTGTAAATACTCCATTGATTTCCATCCCATATATTCACTCCGCCTCCATAAGTACCTATCCAAACCCTTTTTTGGTGATCTTCTAATAAACTGCTAATATGGTTGTCGGAAATACCCTGAGCTATGCCATAAATATTCAAACGACTTTCATTCCATACATTGATTCCACCTCCGTATGTGCCTATCCAAATCCTTTTTTGACTATCCTCCAATAAACACCTGACATCATTGTTAGAAAGCCCTTGAGTTGTGCTGTAAATACTCCATTGATTTCCATCCCACACATTCACTCCACCCCCATAAGTTCCAATCCAAATCCTTTTTTGGTTGTCCTCTAACAAACTCCAAATATAATTGTTCGATAGCCCCTGTGCTGTGCTGTAAATCAACATATTCACTCCGTCAAATACTACGAGACCATTTTCAGTACCTATCCAAAGTCGGTTATATGAGTCAAGCAGGAGACAATTTACAACTGTTCCAGGAAGCCCTTGGTCTTGGCTTAAATAACGCAAATTTTTTAGTGCGGCATCGGGGCGTCTGGGTAAGCCGGCTGATTTAATAAGTGGATTTGTGCAACTAACATAGCGAGGTATTATGTTCCGGACTTCCGCATTGGGAGGTAAAGGAATTTGATTGCTGATTGATGATTTTTGACTGATGAATGATGAATTGGATTTTTTGATTTTATAAGGAGGAAGGCAGGGTCGAACATTTACAAAAGTATCAATGTTTATAACCGGTTTACCTATCGGTATTTGTTGAGAGGGGAAAAGCGCATCACTGTCGTGTCTGCGTTCAATTTTTTTGGTTTTGATGTTTTCTATCCATAAACCGGTTTTTACAGAGTCCGGAATGTATCGGATTTCGGGTTTGTCTAAGCGGACATTGACCGGTGGAGCGTACTCTGTTTCATTTAAAGGGAAGGGTGTGCGTTTTTTTTGTGAACAAGCAATGGCTAACAGAAGGAGAAAGAAAAGAGAGTGTGAGCAGGTGAGAAAGTGTGAACGCAAACTTAAATGAGTTTAGTATACTTAGGATTTATAAAACTCAATTTGTTCCGGACTTAATATAGATTTGAAAAAAAATGTGACACGCTAAATAATATCATCACAAAGTAACGCTTATTTGTAGAAACTTCCAAAATTTTCATAGACAAATTTCACACACCTCTCCCACTCAGGAAAATTTATCCTCTTATAAAATTCTTTACCGAAAATTTACCGGCAAAAAAAATTGGTAACTTGTTTAGGCAGAATGTTTATTAAGCAGCTGCTCTTTTAACATTGATAGCATTGGGACCTTTTTTCCCCTGAATGCTTTCAAATTCAACGCGATCATTTTGCTTGATCTCGTTGTCTTTTACACCTGTTTTGTGTACGAAAATTTCTTTGTTACTTCCGTCCTCAACAATAAAGCCGTATCCTTTGCTCTTGTTGAAAAATTTAACTGTACCTAGTGACATAAATAATTAATATAAAGTTTTAAGCCCGCAAAGATAGTAAAAAATATTTCATTTCTATATCTTTGACGGATTATTTTTCTAAGGGGGATGTGGGAGGTATAGGGGTATAGGCGTATAGGGGGGTATCGGGGTATGGTAGTATCGGTGAATGGGAGAAAGAAAAATAGAACTTCAATATTTCCTTATACTCTATACCTATATACCACAAACACAACATGCTGAATACAACCAAAATAGTATATAAAATAGGAACTATCCCTTTAGCCACTGAGATTTGCAGGGTATTTACATCCAGCGGTATTAAAAGACCGGTAAACGACCCGGAAAGAATTAGCCGGATGTTTCGAGAAGCATCTTTAGTAGTAACTGCTTATGACGATAATTTATTGGTAGGTATAGCCAGGGCTTTGACTGACCACTGTTACTGTTGCTATTTATCGGATTTGGCAATTGCTAATGGCTATCAAAAAAAAGGAATCGGAAAAGAATTAATAAATATCGTTAAAAAGGAAATTGGAGATAAATGCTCCCTGATTTTGTTATCAGTGCCTACAGCTATGGACTATTACCCTAAAGTTGGGTTTGAAAAAATAGACAACGGTTGGATTATTAAAAGAAGAATTTAAATGAGAACCATAATACTTCTTACCATCTCAAACATTTTTATGACCATCGCCTGGTATGGTCATCTGAAGTTTAAGGGCTTTCCTTTATGGAAAACAATACTGATTTGCTGGGGTATTGCCTTTATAGAATATTGTTTTCAAGTTCCTGCAAATAGAATAGGGCATGGGACTTTTACAGCTACACAGTTAAAAACTATCCAGGAAGTGATTACACTGGTGGTTTTCTGTTTTTTTTCGGTTTTCTATCTTGGAGAAGAAATGAAATGGAATTATCTGGTAGGTTTTGCTTTGATGATTGCGGCGGTTTATTTTATTTTCAAATAATTTATTTATTTCAACTTTTCCAAAAACATCTTCAATGCCACCCAATACTCTTCATGATTAGGATTTGTTTTTGAAAGAGCTAATGCGCCATGTTTCCCTTCCTTTTGCGGGACATAGTGATTGATTTTGTCGAAATGAATCATCTCCCCAATCAAATTTCTGATTATTTTTGATTCACCTTGTGTAGAAGAAATAAATGCGAGTTTATTCAAGTCCTTTATGGAATTCTTAACATCTATTTTTTTTTCAAAATGTTCTCCGGGACTAAAAGCAATCACTGCCAGCACCTTTTCGTTTGATACAGCAATTTTCAGAGCAAGTGAAGCAGAATAGGAACTCCCCATTAAAATTATTGGCTTTCCAACTTTCTTAGATAAAAATTCTATGGATGCTAAAATATCTTTTTCAGCCGATAAATAATCCATAGATAACTTTTTAATTCTTGCCCGTTGTGCTGTTTCATTGCTGATTCCTTGCATTTTATCACCTGAACGCAGATCCACCGCCAGACAATTAAATCCCACGGCATTTAACAGAGGAGCTATTTTGGAATATTCTCCCCTGCTACTTCTTGCCTGATGGCAAAGAAGAATAACGGGTCCGTTTTCATTTATCTTATACCACTCGGAAGTAATTTCAAGCGAATCGAGGGACTTAAAAATTATTTTTTCCTGCGCACTAGAAATAGCAATGTTAAAAATTATAGATAGAATGGAAAATATAAATATTCGCATGTTTTGGGTTATTAATGGTAATACAGTGGTAATACAATCATATTACAATCGTATTACAATAGTTTATCACACCTCAAACTTTATCCCCTGCGCTAAAGGCAACTCCCCGCCGTAATTGATAGTATTCGTTTGCCTTCGCATATAAACTTTCCACGAATCAGATCCCGACTCCCTCCCACCTCCGGTTTCTTTCTCCCCGCCAAATGCTCCCCCAATTTCTGCACCTGAAGTACCAATATTTACATTTGCAATTCCGCAATCAGAACCCCAGTGCGACAAAAATAATTCTGTTTCCTTAAGATTATTTGAGAAAATGGAAGATGACAATCCTTGAGGGACATCATTTTGCAAATGAATGGCTGTAACCATATTCCGGTATTTTAATAGATAAAGCAAAGGAGCAAAAGTTTCTTCTGTTACAATAGAAGTTTGTTCTTTCATTTCGGCAATACAAGGAGTGACATAACATCCTGAGGCAAATTTTTCTTCTGTAAGGATCTGACCTCCGTAAATAATATTTCCGCCTTGTAATTTTACTTGTTCAATTGCTTTTTGAAAATCTTCAACAGCTCCTTTGTCAACTAATGGCCCCACCAACGTGGATGGCTCTAACGGATTGCCAATTTTAATTTGTTTATACGCGCTTAACAGTTTTGTTTTAAATGTCTCATAAATGTCTTCGTGAATTATCAATCTTCGTGTGCTGGTGCATCGTTGTCCGCAAGTACCCACTGCTCCAAACAACACAGCCCTTAGCGCAAGTTCAAGGTCTGCATCCGGTGTTATGATAATGGCATTATTTCCACCCAACTCTAATAACGTTCTGCCTAACCTCTCCCCTACTATGCGACCCACCCGTTTTCCCATTCTTGTAGAACCGGTTGCTGAAATCAGTGGCACTCTTTTATCTTCCAGAAAATTATCTCCAATATATTTTGAACTTCCGGCTAATAAATTCAATACCCCTTCCGGAACATCATTTTCTTTCAGAACTGAGGCAATAATATGATGGCAAGCAATGGCGCTAAGCAATGTTTTCGAGGAGGGCTTCCATACAACGACATCTCCGCAAACCATGGCAATCATGGCGTTCCATGCCCAAACTGCCACCGGAAAATTAAAAGCTGAAATAACGCCTACAATTCCAAGGGGATGATATTGCTCGTACATACGATGATTTTTCCTCTCGGAATGCATGGTCAATCCATAAAGCTGTCGGGATAATCCTACTGAAAAATCGCAGATATCAATCATCTCCTGCACTTCTCCAAGTCCTTCCTGGTAAATTTTTCCCATCTCATAAGAAACAAGTTTCCCAAGGGGCTCTTTAAATTTTCTTAGCCGGTCGCCAATCTGACGCACTACCTCTCCCCTTTTAGGCGCAGGTACCCTTCTCCATATTTCATAGGCATTTTGTGCTTGTTGAATCACAAGCTCATACTCATTAGCAGTTGCTTGTTTTATTCCAGCTATTTTACTTCCATCAGCAGGTGAATATGAATATAAAATGTCACCGTTAGTATTTAACCATTGGGTTCCGGTACAGGCACCGTTGTTAAATTCTGTAATTCCAAGCGTACTCAGCATTTCCTGAATAGCGCTTGTTTGGGTTTGAAGGTTTTGCATGATTTTTGAATCGCAAATTTACGGGAAATTTTTTGATTTTATATTAACGTAAATAATATCATAATGTCGCGGCACGGTGCGCCGTGTAGCTTTGGTAAATAGATTTTTCCTTATCTCAATTTCTCCAGCATTTCATATATATTCATCCCATCAATTTTTAATGTGAAATAAACCGTTTTGTTTCCTGTAATTTTATCAGAAAAATTATATCCATTTAGGTCTTTAAACCATATTGGGAAATAAATCTCAAAATAATCTCTTATTATCGGGATATAAATTCCACTTGAATTGTATAAATTTTCATCATCATTATGAACTTTAAAAAACAGGAAGTCAGTGAAAAAACCAAAGGGTAATTTTGGAAAATCAATAGTAATATTTAATGCAGAAATGTTTTCAAAATAATTTTTCGACATCTTTGACTTTAGCCCATCTTCTCTGATAAGCGTCTGATGTCTGAATAATGGAGTACTGCCAACCCGGTCAATCAATGTTTCCTCAAATAAATAATCTGCATTGCCGTTGATATTTTCATCTTCAAACATTCCTTCCCTATTTTTCGAAATTAATCCCTGATACAAACGCAATCCGATAAAATCTTTCTTCAAGTAAGCCCTTCTCATAAAAAATTCTCCCTGCAAAATAGTATAATCGGGTGAGGGTTGAAATGAATTTACCGAACTGTCATTTTTGAAAAAATTCCAGTGTGTTGAAATAGTTGTTGCGCCTAATTCAACGTACCATTTTCGAATGGCATTGGAATATTCCGCACGGTAACTGAATTTGTAACCTTCGCGGGAATGGAATTGTATGGAATAATTATCTGAATTCAGAGAGAGATTATCGAAATCAATAAAATGATAATTTATATTTATTTTTTGAATTGGGCTATCCCTCAAATGTTTCGGATTAATGGTAAACGAAATAGAAGGATTAATTTTTCTGAATACTGAAAATGACATTACATCAACACCAAATCGTATATTGCTGAAAACCTTTTGTGGGTACCAGTTATAATTAACGGTTGCAAAACCTTTTAATTTTTTTTCTGAAAAACCATACATGGGCGCAAGACAATAATAAAACCGTTTTTTGGGAAATGCGCTGTTGTAAAATGCTAACCCCAATAAAGTTCCGTCTGTTGTATTGTAACCGGATACCGGAAACCAATATAAATTTGTATGCTTCCCATTTCCTGCATCTAACCCCAGTTGCATGCGAAATGGCTCACATTTCCTGAATATTCCTTTAACCTTCATCCGGTTGTTCTGACGATTTACTTCAGGTATGATTCTATCCGGATCTAAAATGGCTGTACGATAAGTGCCATTAGGAATTTTAAAAACACATTCGTTTTCAAATGGCTTTGACCATTTGCGGTACAAAATGTTTTCATTTTCATCCGTAAAACCAATTTCAACGGGAGCTGAAAAACCGGAATTGTTTTTAACGGTAATGTATAGAGTGTCATTTGAAATGTTATCCCGCTTTATTCCTGAATTATCAATATCCTTTATCGCAAAATCCAATTGGGCTTTCGTTCCAATTACATGTTGAAAAAACCAATCCAGATTTTCTCCGGTAGTTTCTTCAAAAATATATTCAATATCTTCGGGGTAAGGATGACGGAATTTCCATTTTGCAAAATACCTGTGCATGCAAGTATCAAATTTTTCCTGTCCTAAATACCCTGCCAGATAATTCAGCACAAGCGCCGATTTCCCATAAACAATACAGCCGTAATTCATGGAGGTATATTCATCCGCTGAAAGATTCATTGGTTGATCAAGATTTCTCGAAGCATTGAAACGGTACATGGCTTCCATCGCAAAAAGCTGAGTGGCATCTTTTTCATCCATTTCCATTTTAGTCAACAGCTTCTCCATTTTTTTATTGGTGGGTTTCTTGTATTTATCTTTTTTCATATTCATGTAACGGTTATCAAAATAACTATTGATACCTTCGTCAAGCCATGAATATTTTCGTTCATTAGTGCCTAAAATTCCATAAAACCAATTATGACCTACTTCATGGGTGATAACATTATCTAACATTTCCGGTGAGAAAGAAGAACTTATGATGGTAATCATCGGATATTCCATTCCCCCTCCTGCGCTCAATGCACCTTCCACGGCAGTGCAACGGTTATAGGGATATTCTCCATTCCATAAACTATAATAATATACAGCATCGTTTACATACTGAACAGCATCTTTCCATAACGATGCTTCTTTTCCTGTAAATAGCACGCATGTTTTCACTACACGCTTGCTGAATGGGAGTGTCACTGAGTCGGTAATTGCATGAAAATCCTTATCGAGGAAAAATGCAAAATCGTGAATTCGGTCTTGCCGGAAAACAAGTGTTTTATATGCTGTATCTGTAAATGTATTCTCAAACGAAAGGTCTTGACTTTTTTTCCCTGATTTATATTGTTTAATTAAGTCCTCATGGGAAATAATTCTTCCATCACGAATCCGTTCTCTTGTTTCTTTTTCACGCTTTTCCATCCACGCTGATTCTTCGTTATTAGGATCCATAATCCCCGTGGCACCTACTATATAATTTTTTGGAACTGTAATATGTACTTCAAATTTTCCGAATTCCGAATAAAATTCACCCTGGTCAAGATAAGGCATCGGATGCCATCCGTTTTTATCATATACCGCCGGTTTCGGATACCATTGAGTTATCTGATAACTTGTTTTAGAATTATTTCTTTTTCGTGGTTTGAATGCGATTCCCTGAGGACCTGCGACAAATTCTAATTTTCCACCCTTATCATTCGTTTTTCCAAGACGTGAAAATGATTCGGGGATTTTTACACGAAAAGGAGTTGTAATGGTGATTTTTTTCTCCGGTAATAAGGGTTCTGGTAGCGTTATTTTCACTACATCAATCATTTTCTGATAAACTTCAAGTATGACCTTTTTATCATTTATTTTAAAATCCAAACTATCTATAAATCCTTTTTGCGATTTGCCGGAAAAATTAAATCTGTTTGAGCCGCTATTGATCTGTTGTTTTGCAAAAGCTGTTTTATTATTTTTAAAAGCATTTGGCCATAGATGAAAATATATTTCAGTCAACGTATCGGGTGAATGATTTATATACTCGATTTCTTCATAAGCATTTAATATATGATTCACATCATTTAAGCGTACCTGAATTTTATAATTAACTTCCTGTTGCCAATAACTATATGTCTTAACCTCCTGGCAATATCCATAAACTTTAACAAAGTAAAGTGAAACTATAATCGTCAGATAAATAGAAATTTTTTGAATTTTGATACCTTGAATAAACATTTAAGTAATTACGAAATTTATTGTTTCAATAATCGAATGTAATAAATTGAATATCAAAAAGTTAAATTAAAATATTTAGTAAAAGAATAAAAGTTATTTTATAGTATATTCCGTAGAATGCGCTGATCTTTTAATGAAATATGTTTAATAAAAAAACTATCTATAATTATTCAAAAATGAAATGTGGATAAGTAAAGGGTAAAAAATCTTACTAAAAATTTGGAAATTAAAAATAATTAAATTAACTTCGTGTTTCATTTGCCGGAAATGGCAATAATTTTACAATATTAAACAATTAAACTAAACTTAAATCCCATGAAAAGGACATTGACTCTTTTAGCAGTACTGATATTGCTCGGACATGCAAGCATTAATCAGGCACAACCCAGTTTGATTTTTAAGAAAAAATTGTTTGGGTATGAACAAAACGGTCCAGCCGGTTTATCAGGTTGTTTAACAGGCACTCCATATGATATGCCCCCGGTATTTACAAAAATATCAGGACAGGATCCAGCAAACCCAGGTACTATATTGTATGGTAATTGCACTGCTAATAATTCGTTAGCTTTTCCAGGGGCTGATACTTCTGATTTCAGAATGACATTTACACAGTCCATAATGACTTTGTATGAAGAAATTTCCAATATCAAGTCCAAAGCCCTTTTTACAGGTGGGATGGGCTATATTGAAAAAAAGGATAGCGCCGGCAATTATGACACGATAATGGTCGTCGAAAATTTCACTGTGTTTATGAAACTAAAATGTCCAGGAGGTTTGCTTCCCGATTTCGATGGTCACGTAATTGGCGACATTGTTCCAAACAAAGGAAATCCAGCATTTCTTGCTGAATTTACTAATAACGGAAAATCAAACCAGCTTAAAGCACGTTTCCTTAAGTTTGATCCTCCTTCAAATCCAGCGTTATTGCAGAATCTGGTTCTCCCTTTTGAATGTACACTTGAACTCATGCCAATGCCCGGTAAAGGAAATGCGGCATATATTGCCGGTGCCACTGTTCCGGGTAAAGACAGTACCATGACTTTTCCGGGGAATACCGGCACAAAAATGAAATTGAAAGATTATACGCCATTCTCTAATGATTCTACGGTTATACCATCTGTTACCGTTTGCCATTATCCTTGGAAAGATACTATTCCTACTGCCGGTGCTGATAACGTTTTTGCTAATGTGTTTACAGATCTCTTCTGGTTAGTAGGATCAAATCTTACAAACGTAAGTGGTGAGATGTGTTTCAATTATGGTAAACTTGAAAAGAAATTAAAAAGAAAACTTAAACCGTCACAACTTGCACGGTTGTCAGGTTCATGGCAGGATAGTTCCGGTTCTAAATTTAATAAGATTAAGAAATTAATAAGCATGGACACCACTGCTAAAGAAGTTTGTTTTGAAATTGACCATTTTTCAAATTGGACCATTGCTCTTGAAAAACCTGCCGCGGCTCGTGTTGTTCCTGTTACTGATGGCGCCACTGGTACATTTGTGAACCAGGTAGATACGGTAGAATCGGCTTTTGAATTAAAATTCCCAGGTTCAGGCACTACAGATACCGTAAAATTTGAAAGGTATGATATAGACCCAGGTGGTGAGTATGATACACTATTAGTCAAAGGATTAAGTGAAATGTTCTGGGAACTTAATACCGGAAATAATTCAGAGGGCTCGGTAGGATTAAGTACAGATACGCTGGGTGGTATGACTATTCTTTATCGTCCGGATGCCGCCACTGCCTGGAGTAACCCACCGGTTACGAGGGTAAGAAGAGGGATGAAGGAATCAATGTTGATAAAACCAACAAACAAGAAAGGACAATATATAATGGCTCAATCTCTTTCTGCTGATCCACAATTATATACTACTAATGTAGATGTAACTGCGGTTTGCGAAGGTCAGGAATCAACATTTGCTCCAGCTACAGAAGGAGGAATACCACCATACACATACAAGTATAATTTTGGGGATTCTTCGCCTGAAGTTAATGACAACACAGGAACACCTCAAAAACACAAATATAGTGCTTCCGGCTCCTATAGTGCTGTGATAACAGTTACAGATGCCAATTTGGTTGACATCGTTTATGATGTTACAGCCGAAGTTAATGCATTGCCGGTTCCAAAAATTACAACCACCGCTATTGTATTTACACTAGATAACACCGGTTCAGCCGATGTTGCTTTTAGTTCAGCCGGCAGTACAGATGCAGTTGGTTGGTTATGGAATTTTGGCGATGGCACAACTTCCACAGAAGAAAATCCAACTCACAAATATACTGACCCAACGAATAACGGGGGACCAAGAATCGTAACACTGACAGTTACATCTCAGAATCAATGTTCGAAAGTTTCCAGTAATTATATGATTACATTGGAGCCAAACTCAATCGAAGAAGTAATTTCTTCCCAGTTTGGATTAGAGATTTTCCCAAATCCAAATTACGATGCGGTATTTAATGTGAAATTCAAAATTACCGGAAGTCAGGATATCGCAATTTCTGTATTTGATGCCGTTGGCAAACAAGTCATTTCAGACGTAAGAAAAGATGTCTCCGGCATCTATTCTACAAAGATTGATTTGTCAGGGTATCCTAAAGGGATGTATCTCTTTAAAATCAGCGATGGCAAAAATATGTCCATCGTAAGATTGTTTTATCAATAATAATCAGGTTGCTATAATGGCAACTCCAATTCTGTTTATTATTTAAATGTACAAACGTTGTAGTTGAAACTTACCCCGTGTGAAACCGTCAGCGGAATTGCACGGGGTAGTTTTTTTTAGTTGAGTTTCACTTAAAAAAACCTAAATTTGCAGTTGGAATCCCTTAGGAATACGTGTCAACTTAAAGACCTCACCCCAGCCCCTCTCCAAAAAAATGGAGAGGGGGTAGAGATTTGTTATGTGTAATCTTAAATTTGTATTTTATTGATAATAAAATGAAAACTAATTCCTTTCTCCTAATCTTTATCTTTTCGACAACCCTAAATCAAAGTTTAGCGCAACCGAGTTTAATCTTTAACAAAAAACTTTTTGGGTATGAGCAGAATGGACCTTCCGGTCTTCCGGGATGCATTCCTCTTTATGGAATGCCCGATGTATTTACTAAAATCACCGGACAGAACCCTTCTGACCCTGACTCTATTATTTATGGAAACTGTTCTTCAAATACATCTCAGACATTTGCCGGAGCCCCTGCTGTTGATTTTAGAATGACATTTACAGAATCAATGATGACACTCTATGATGTAATTGAGAATAATAGATCTGAAAGTGTTTTTACAGGAGGAAAAAGCTATATTGAAAAATATAATTCATCTTCCGGCTTGTATGATACAATTTTAATTGTTGAAAACTTCACCATTTTTGTAAATCTTAAATGCTCAGGCATGTTGGGTATTCCCGCATTTAACGGACATGTAATTGGCGATATTGCCGGAGGAAATCAGGCATTTATTAATGAATTTACTAACAATGGTGCCACAAATCAGATTAAAGCAAATTTTTTAAATTTTACACCTCCTTCTACACCCGATTCCATCAAACTTCCTGTCATGACTTTTCGAACGGTAGTAGAGCTTGTCCCAATGCCTGCTAAAGCGAAAAAAGCATTCATTTCCGGTCAGCAAGTACCCGGCGCGGATAGTACCATGACCTTTCCTGCAAATACGGGTACAAACTTGAAATTATCGAATTTTTCACCCTTTTCAACAGATCCCTCTGTAATTCCTTCTGTAACCGTATGCCATTACCCATGGAAAGACACTATTTCTTCTTTGGGTGTTGACAAATCGTATGCAAGTGTATTTACAAATGTTTGGTGGTTGATGGGTTCTAATCTTAACAATATAAATGGTGAAATGTGTTTTAACTATGAAAAATTATCTAATAAACTGAAACGAAAATTCAAACCATCTCAACTTGCAAAGCTAAGCGGTTCATGGCATGATAGTTCCGGGGGTCGTTGGAATAAAATTGATTCTATCACCCGGATTGACACCGTAACTAAAGAGATATGTTTTAAGATTTCTCACTTTTCAAATTGGACGATTGCTTTAGAAAAACCTGCGGCAGATAGAATAGTTCCATTAATGGATGGTACACCGGGTACTTTTGTTTCTCAGATTGATACCCTCGATGGTTTTGAATTAAAATTTCCGGGTACAGGAAGTAATGATACTATTTCGTTTGAGCGATATGGCATTGACCCGGGTGGTGAATATGATACCTTACTAGTTGAGGCAATGAGTGACAGATTCTGGGAATTAAATTCTGAAATTAACAGCGAAGGTTCTGTAGGACTTGCTTTGAGTGACACAATAAATTCTTACACGATGCTCTACAGACCAAATCCCTCAATGACCTGGTCAAATCTTCCAGTTACGAGGGTTAGAAGAGGTATGAAGGAACATTTGCTAATCAAACCAAGTTCAATGAATGGTCAATATATAATTGCAAAATCCCGCACAGTGAAACCGGTTTTATTTTCATCTTTTGCATTCGTTGACACTGCTTGCGTTGGGAATGAAACAACTTTTACTCCCACTATCGTTGGAGGAGTTTCTCCGTTTACCTATATTTATGATTTCGGAGATGGAACCACTATTGTAACTGATTATACAGGAGCGCCCCAAAAGCATTTATACAACTTATCCGGTTCCTATTCATCCACTATAACCATTATAGATGAAAACCTCGTGGAATTTGTTTTGGAAAATTTGGTAGTTATTAATTCTTGCTCCGTTTCGGTAGAAAAACCTATACAATCCAATGATAATCTGGAAATCTTCCCCAATCCTTCTTCTGAATCCATATTTCGCGTTAGATTTAACTCAACTCGGAAAAATGAGGTTAATCTTACCGTTATGGATGCTAAAGGAAAACAAATCCTAAATAAGTTTATACAAAATCCAACCGGATCTTTCGAATCAAAAATTGACCTTTCAGGATATCCCAAAGGTATCTATCTTCTCAAATGTTGTGACGGTACCCATACGACAACGTTGAGATTATTTTATCCATGAAAATTTTACAGATATGCAGTCGTGTGCCATATCCACCGGATGATGGCGGCGCCATAGCTACTTTATCAATGACTAAAAATCTGATAAAAGAAGGATGTCATCTTCAGGTTTTAGCCATAAATACTCCAAAGCATTTTCAGCCGGACGATGCATTGAAAGGCATTGCCGAACTAACCACGGTTTATGTAAATACCAACATATCCTTTTGGGGTTTATTTGCCGGTTTATTTGGAAAAGTACCTTATAATATTAAACGGTTTATTTCCCTTGATTTCAAAAAGAAATTGATTGAGGTTTTAAAAAACAATTCGTTTGACATCATTCAGTTTGAAGGGCTTTTTGTTGCCTGGTATATTCAGACAGCCAGAGAAAATAGTGATGCGTTGCTTTCATACAGAGCACACAATGTAGAACACCTGATTTGGAAACGGCTTGCTCAAAAATGCAGGAATCCAATAAAAAAATGGTATTTAAAAAAGCTGGGGGATGATGTTATGAATTTTGAAAAAGAATATTTGAATTTATTTGACATCATTATTGCCATTTCTGATAAAGATAAAGAAAGAATGATTCAGCAGTTAAAGTGTAAAAAAAAAATAGAGGTCATTCCAACAGGCATTGAATTCGATGAAATACAATTAAATAAAACAACCCATCACGAATCTAAAAAAATTGGATTTTTAGGTTCATTAAACTGGGAGCCAAATCTGGAAGGGTTGGAATGGTTTTTAAATTCGGTCTGGAATAAGATAATTAAAATAATTCCCACTGCTGAATTTCATGTTGCCGGCAAGGGCATGCAAGATGATTTGAAAAATCTTCAGATTACAAATGCTTTTTTTCATGGATATGTTGAGGACAGTGCCACTTTTTTAAATTCCTGTTCCATTATCATTGTACCTTTGCTTTCCGGTTCAGGAATCAGGGTAAAAGTAATTGAAGGAATGGCTTATGGTAAGTGTATTGTATCAACAAGAGTAGGCACTGAGGGAATTCCTGTCACAGACGGCAATAATATAGTTCTTGCGGATAGAGCTGAAATTATGATAAATAAAATTTCACACCTTTTTTCGCACCCCGAAGAAATTGAGCGTATTGGATCAAACGCAAGGGAATTCATCCGTATAAATTATGATAATAAAGTTTTTATAAGAAAACTGATTGAAATTTATAAAGAGAATTTAAAAAAATAATGCGTATTCTTTTCCTACTTTCCCGATTTCCATATCCTCTTGAGAAAGGAGATAAATTGAGGGCTTTTAATCAGATAAAAAGAATCAGCAAAAAACATGAAATCATTCTCTATGCAATTTCTGATAGGGATATATGTAAAGAAGATCTGGAGGCAGTAAGCCCTTACTGTGAGCATATCGAAATTTTCCGCATGTCAAAATTTGATATAGTTAAGAACATATTAAGGGCATTGTTTTCAGATTTACCTTTTCAATCATCCTATTTTTTCAATCACCTGGCAAAAAATCATCTGACCCGATTAATAACCCAGAAAAAACCTGAGCGCGTATTTTGTCAATTAATCAGAATGGCTCCTTATATAAATTTTATCAAAGGGATACCTTGCATACTTGATTACATGGATGTATTTTCAGTGGGATTGCAACGAAGAATGAATAAAACAAATTTTTTATTCCGGTGGATATTTAACATCGAATCAAACCGGATAAAAAAATACGAAGCAAACATAAAAAATGAATTTGCCGCATGCACTATTATTTCAGAACAAGACAGGGAACTCTTAAAAAATCCGGATAAAAATGAAGTCGTCATAATTTCAAATGGAGTTGA
>Ga0156225_103_pt1 | contig 23951 bp, 25 predicted proteins | sample RifCSPlowO2_12_FD_107873 | JGI IMG/M metagenome (GOLD analysis project Ga0156225, IMG submission 107873) | Bacteroidetes bacterium RIFCSPLOWO2_12_FULL_37_12 | reverse complement strand
GGGTATAAGGGTATAAGGGTATAAGGGTATAAGGGTATAAGGGTATAAGGGTATAAGGGTATAAGGGTATAAGGGTATAAGGGTATAAGGGTATAGAGGAATCGAGATAATAGAAAAATACACGCTCTGGTTTAGGTCTGTAGCCAGGTTAGTGCGGTTGTAACTTAAACCTTGAATTATGTATTTTAAAACCCTAGCACCCAATAGCCCGGGTTCTCAATAAATTCCTTTACTTTCTTTAAAAATCCAACCGATTCTCTTCCATCAATTATTCTATGGTCATACGATAAGGCAACATACATGATAGGGCGGATAACCACCTGATTATTTACCGCAACCGGACGTTCTACAATATTATGCATACCAAGGATGGCACTCTGCGGGGGATTTAATATAGGAGTGGATAACATGGAACCGAAAACACCGCCGTTTGTGATAGTAAACGTGCCACCCGTCATTTCATCAATGGTAATTTTTCCGTCACGCGCTTTCCCGGCAAGTTCGGCAATCTTTAATTCGATTTCATGTAACTTGAGTGACTCGGCATTTCTGATTACTGGCACCATTAATCCTTTCGGAGCACTGACTGCGATACCTAAATCCACGTAATCGTGAAATACAATTTCTTCTTCTTCAATAAAAGTATTTACAGACGGAAAATAGTTGAGCGCTGATGTCACTGCTTTGGAAAAGAAGGACATGAACCCAAGGTTTACGCCAAATTTTTCTTTGAATGATTCTTTATATTTTGTGCGAAGTTGCATAACCTGACTCATGTCCACTTCATTAAACGTAGTGAGCATGGCAGTTTGATTTTTGACAGCCACAAGCCGTTGGGAAAGTTTTTTCCGCAAGGAAGACATTTTCTCTTTGCGCGCAACTCGGGTTACATCGCCTGTTCTTTTTTCTGATTTTTCTTCACGATTGATAAAAGTTACCACATCTTCTTTTGTAATTCTCCCTCCTACTCCTGTTCCGGAAACTGATACGGATGGGATTTCCTTTTCACTTAACATTTTTTTAGCGGCAGGCGATGGATGACCTTTGGCGTAAGAATCTTTTGGTGTCTGAACTTCTTTTGCGGGAGAAATTTCTTCTTTTGAGGAGTTTTTTAAATCAACATTGGGTTTGGAAGGTTCTTTTGCTTCCGTATCTATTACACAAGCCACAGCGCCAACGGGAATAGGATTACCTTCTTTTGCAAGAATGGATAACGAGCCATTTGTTTCAGCAACAAGAGTCAGTGTAGCTTTGTCAGATTCAATTTCAGCGAGTTCATCGTCTTTCCAAACATAATCGCCGTCCTTTTTAAGCCATTTGGAAATAACCACTTCCTTGATGGATTCACCAGGGCTTGGAATTTTATGTTCGATTTTCATTGGTTTGTCCGGAAAAATGTCAAAGGTATTAAAAGAAATGGAAATAAATGGTTAGATGGTTGGATAGTTAGATAGTTGGATGGAAAAATATTGCCATTTTTTTTCATTTTTTCTTGCTTTTCTCAAATCTATGTTATATATTTGTTTCTTTCATGAAGCACTTATAAAATAAATTAACTCCTTTTATATAATTTAACCTAACCCTTACGCTCATGAAAACATTAACTTGTAATCGCGAATCTGCCGCACAATACAATACAAATAGAAAATATATATTGTATATTTGCAGGTGAATAGTTACAAGTGTTTATAAATAAAAAATAATTTTAATAAAATTTTGCCAATTTTAAAAAAGTTACTATATATGTATGGATTTGTATTTTTTTTTATATTATTTGACTTAGAAAATAGTTCGGTTTGTTTTTTTTAAAGTTTATAAATAAAAGCCAATAAAGTTCTACAACATTGTTCAATAGAAAAAATAAACACTACTAATTGTAATTATAAAATAATTTCTGGCAAAGATAAAAATAAAACCAAAATTAATTATGAAATTTAATGAAGTAGTAAAGCTCATAAAACATGAGACAATAAATACAATACTTACAAGTATTTCACTTTTATGGTTAATATTTAATTATTTTGAAGAGAATAAATCTTCAATTATTTTAAGCAATGAAATACCTCATATAATTCAACTTCGTAATTCTGATACAACTCTTCGATCTTTTTTTGTTTATAATAGGTTAATATTTACAAATAATGGAAAAAGAAAAGAATATTTATTAAGAATTTTGAACCCAGTAATTAGAGCACGTAGTAATGGTATATTTTTGGATAAAATAGCAGTTGACTATAGATTCTACCTAACAGAAAATACTTACGATTTTTTTGAAAATGATACAGCTAATATAGCGAGATTGAAAGAAATTAGTAAAGAAGATTTACGTATTATTAGTCAAAGCATAAAGCCAGGTAATCATATTCACAAGAATTTTATTGTAATTTTTGATACGCATAGTGCATACCGACAATTCATAGATATGTTTGTATTACAACTTAAGCTCGAATTTTCAAATAACCAAACTGAAATTTATGAAAGAGGATATAAAGTATTTAATAATTAATTGTTTATCTGTTATTTTTTCATTTTATGCAATTTTTAATTTAATAAGTTGCACAAGTGACCAAGATAAAAATGATAACAAAATTCCTGACTCACTTTATTGGGTATCTACATTTAAAACTTTTGATGAACCTTCTGATACTAATCAAAGTAGTACTAGTATGCTCAGTGTTCCTAGAATAGGAATAAATGAAGGAAATAATAATCCCCTAAATAATCAAAGACAAATTGATTCAACACAATATACCAATATAGGCAACACAGATACTATTTCCGAAAATTACCCAAATAACTTTTCAGCAGAATTAACACCATTCTTTACCTTGGTCATACCGGATATTGAAAAAGTAAAATTTAGATGTAAGTGCGACTCATTCAACAACAATTTTACTTACTTATTGCAAATTTCAAACAACAAAAATTTTACATCTACATTAGATTCAGTCGAACTACAACAAAATGATACTTTCCCTACTTCAAATGAACACTATAAGGTTTTGAAAAAATCTAATGTAGCTTCCAAATCAAAATTATTTTTCAAATGTATAATTACAGGTGGTCAAAATACTGCTAACAGTGATGTAATTGGACCATTTGAGTATAGTTGTACTCAAGTTATAGGTTGTGATTTGATTAGAAAATCGGATAATTAATACAATATAAATACAATGAACAGAATAGTAACAATTCTTATTATCGTTTTTTTTTCAGAAATTTTATTTAGTTGTTTCCCTCCTAAAAAAATTCCTGTAAAAAACTCCATGATATCAAAATGTGATACGCTTAAAAATTATATTGATAAAAACGAATCAATCCTTAAGCCACAATTTTATAATTTAGATCCTGAAAACAAGATTTACACAGTTAAAAAAGGGAATGAAAGTAGTAGATTTTATGAATTCAAATTTAGTAAAATAGATCCGTTTACTAAATATATTTTATCGCTTGATGGTATAACCTTTCCCTTTAATATAAATTCAACATATTGTGAATTGAGTGACGATACAGTCATTTGTTATGTGGACGAACTTAAACTTTCCAAAGAATGTTCTAATAAAGCTTTAGGTAAAGGTTCAGTTGGTTTAGATTGTATATATGGTCGTTATTGGTCAATTAAAGTATGTGGAAATATTTGTGATACTTTTAATGGTCCATTTAGCGATGAGATTAAAGGTATTTCCCTGCAATGTTTCCCTCCTGACATCTCTAGGTAATGACTATCAAATATCATTTTTCCTTAACCGCTTTTATAATATCTATTTTATTTTTTTTAAATATATCTGTTTCATCCTCTCAAAATAATTGTGTGATTAAACAGCAGTACAAAAAATGTGAAAATATTAAAGGTATTAATTTTGACTCAATACAAAATAGTTTACCAAAAGATTCTTCTATCACTATAATTATTTTTAGATCTGAATCCTCACGGCATAATAAATCAATTATAATATCCCCAATAGAAAATCGTTTAAATTGCTTTGATGCTTCATTAATTCATATTTTTTCGCATGAATTAAATGATGATTCAGTAGCTAATTCCTGTTACTTTCCCATAATTTTAAACGGAATAACCGTTGATAGTACAAAAGGGCTTCCCCCTTCTTTTTATATAACAACTTACTATTCTTCATTCTTAGATAATATTAAAAAAAAATTTCCCCTTGCATATTATCAAAAAAGTAATAAATATCTTGTATTGTCAAAAGAAGTAAAAATAGGAAAAGTTGATGATTTTTTTGAACATCTTAATAGTATATTATCAAATTATAATTGTCAATTTTTAAATAAAGAAATTGCATGTTCTGATAGCCAAAAAAACAACCAAAAAATGGAATTCAATTTCGGTTTTGGCACTTTTCTGGAACAATTCCAAATGAATAGTAGTACTTCTACAGGTTCCTTTGAGCAATATTCTATTTTAAAATCATTTTACTTAAATTTACAAGGGGCTTATAAAAAATATTATAATCATGACTTTTTTATAAAATGCGGAATAAATATATTTTATTATAATACAAAAATTTGGAGCCAAAAAATTAATTCCCTTCCAATTAACCCGAGAATAAGTAATTTGTATAAAAACATTAATTCTTCTCAGCCAATTGCTACTTCTACTATCCTAATACCCGAGGTAAGCGTTACTTGGGGCAATACTTTTAAAATAAGTAAAAACTTTTTAATCAATTTAGATGCAGGTTTTTCCGTTGGCAAAATGGTATTTGCTAAATCCAAAGCTGATTTAGCAATTAACAAAACAAAACATTATATTATTACAAATAAAAGTTATTTTGCAGATAATAATATACTTACATTTTCACTTATCTCAAATCCAAACATAGAACTTGGTAATAAAATAAAAACACAAATCGGACTTTTAATAACAAGTGGGATTAGTTGGATGAACCCTACAGAAAATTATCAATTGGTGAGCGCAAATGAATACTATACAGCATTGGAAAGTGCAACCAAAACTATTTTTCTGGGAAATTTGGGCTTATCTTTTGGTATAACTTATAACTTGTAATAATTCCCTAATATCAGATATCTCTACAATTAATCTTTAACTTTTTTTGTAATCAATAGCTGTGATAGTATTGTCACTACAAATTTAGCAATTGTTACAGGAATTAAAACATTAGGTAGTGTAAGTGAGCAGTTGATAGTGAGTGCTTATCCGAATCCGTCAAACGACAAAATGAAAATTAATATACAGAGCGTTGAAAGCGGAATCTTTGAAATAGTTGATGTAGCAGGCAACATAATTTTACAATCTGTAATACGCAATCCTCATTCTGCAATCCCCATCAACTACCTTTCTCCAGGTATTTACATTTACAAATTCGCAGACAAAAAAGGGGGAATTGCAAGAGGGAAAATAATCATTCAATAACCATAAAAAAATCAACTATTACTATGAAAAACTTACTTTGGATAATTCGTTACTGTCCAGTCGGATTATTTTTTTTCCACTAATTGTACGAATTAGTTATTTTATTTTTTTCAATTAGTGTACAACTGTCGCAAATTTTGCGACAGTTCAAAATGAGCTTACTACCGAATCATTCTCACCCCACCAACTTTTTATATCTGATTCTCTTTGGAATTACATCTCCATTGCGTTTTTTGCGGTTTTCTTCATAGTCGGAATATCCTCCTTCAAAATAATAAACCGTTGAATCCCCTTCAAAGGCGAGAATATGCGTGCAAACCCTGTCTAAAAACCAGCGGTCGTGGGAGATGATGACAGCGCAACCGGCAAAACTTTCAATGCCTTCTTCCAACGCCCTCAAAGTATTCACATCAATGTCATTCGTGGGTTCATCGAGCAACAATACATTCGCATTCTGCTTGACGGTCATTGCAAGGTGAAGACGATTGCGTTCACCACCGGAAAGTACTCCTGCTTTTTTAGTTTGGTCAACCCCTGAAAAATTAAAGCGCGCTACATACGCTCTTGAATTTATATTACGACCCCCTAAATTTATTAATTCATTCCCGCCGGAGATAACTTCCCAAACATTTTTTTGAGGGTCAATTTCTGCGTGTGATTGGTCAATATAGGCAAGTGTCACTGTTTCACCGATTCTGAAACTACCGGAATCCGGTTTTTCCATTCCCAGTATTAACCGGAATAAGGTGGTTTTACCACAACCGTTTGGACCAATTACACCGACTACACCGCCTTGCGGAAGAGAAAAATTAAGATTTTCGAACAGCACTTTTTCGCCAAACGATTTGGAAACATTCTGGGCTTCGATTACCACTTTGCCAAGACGGGGACCATTTGGGATAAAAATTTCAAGTTTTTCTTCCTTTTCTTTGCTTTCTTCGCTTACCATTTTCTCATAAGAAGTTAAACGGGCTTTCCCTTTTGCCTGTCTTCCTTTTGGGGACATTCTAATCCAATCCAATTCTCGTTTCAGCGTTTTCTGCCGTTTGCTTTCCTGCTTCTCTTCCATTGCCAATCGATTCGATTTTTGTTCTAACCAGGATGTGTAATTCCCCTGCCAGGGTATCCCTTCTCCCCTATCGAGTTCTAATATCCAACCGGCAACGTTATCGAGAAAATAACGGTCATGGGTTATAGCTATTACGGTTCCTTTGTATTGTTTGAGATGTTGTTCCAACCAATCAATGGATTCGGCATCGAGGTGGTTTGTGGGTTCATCGAGAAGCAGAATATCGGGTTCTGAAAGTAACAGGCGGCAGAGCGCCACTCTTCGTCTTTCTCCCCCTGAAAGATTTTTGACAAGCGCATCTCCCTCCGGGCATCTCAGCGCATCCATAGCTCTTTCGAGGGTTGAATCAATTTCCCATGCATTATGTTTTTCAATAGTTTCTGTTAATACCCCTTGCCTTTCAATTAATTTATTCATTTCATCCTCAGACATTGGCTCGGCGAAGCGATTGTTCAGCTCTTCATATTCTTTGAGTAAATTCATAATTCCAGAAACGCCTTCCTGAACAATTTCCTTTACTGTTTTAGTATTATCAAGTTCCGGATCCTGTGAAAGATATCCGATTTTGAAATCTTTGGAAAAGACAACCTTACCATCGAAGGATTGTTCAAGCCCGGCAATAATTTTCAACAAGGTTGATTTTCCGGAACCGTTTAATCCGATAATGCCGATTTTGGCGCCATAAAAAAAAGACAGGTAAATGTTTTTCAAAACCTGCTTAGACGGCGGGAAGATCTTGCTTACATTAACCATTGAGAAGATTATCTGACGATCCATGAGAGTTAGAAGTTTTAAGTTAGAAGTTTTAAGTTAGAGTTTTAAGTAGAGACTGGTTTCAAACCCGTCTGTACAAATCCCAAGTTACAAGTTGAGTGAGTTCGGCTTTTTTGATTTTTTTTCCTTTTTTATATTTTTCTCCCATATTATTTAATATTACCAGAAGAAAAATCAGAAAAATTATTCCAAAACTTATAAGTAAGGAAAAATGAAGAATTTTTTTTAATCTTTTAATAGAACCCTTTGATGAAGTACTACGATTTCTACTTCCTTTGCGAATTACATAATATTCTTCATCATTTTGTAATTCGGGGATATTTGAGAAATTCTGGGACATGGATAGTTTTGTTGACTTTAACTTTAACCTTAGCTTCCTCTATAAGTATAATATCCATAAGGGCTTATTAACAAAGGGATATGATAATTTTCATCCATTTTATCTAAGTTAAAATGAAGATGAATTTCAGGAAAGAAACATTTAAGTCCTTTTGATTTAAAATAGCTGTGAACAAAGAAAGTCAAACGAAAATCACCGCCTTTTAAATTTTGTTCCTGGTTCATCAACCCTTTTATTCTGCCATCTTGGTCGGTAATGCTTTTTCCAACAGATTGCCATGTGCTATCTGGTAGTTGATGTTCCAGGATTACAATAATCCCCTCGGCAGGTTTACCGAGCGAAGTATCTAAAATATGGGTTGAGATTTCAGCCATGGTTACGGTGATTATGAATGATCAAATCTTATAATTCAATAATTTTAAAACAGTAGTTCCAATCTTTTTTTCAACAAAACCAATTCCGGGTGCAATAATAAAATAATTTCCATTAAAGTCCTCAAATTTACAGCAGTTTTTAATAAAATTTTTATTAACTTCAATGCTGTCTTTCAAAAGGCATGCTTTACGGGTTCCAAAAGCATCTCCTCCCAGAAGAAATCTGAACTGCAAGGAATCTGCAACCGGATAAAATTGCAGAGCTGGAAATGAATATCCGGAACGTTGGCGCTGAATCTGATAAACGCTATCGCCTCTCAATAAGTACTTCTCCCCAGTGCTGAGATGATAAACATTTTCGTTATTAAGTGATGAAATTTCTAATACTCTGACTGTGTCAATGGTTTGAATTTTGGTTTCTAATTTTGTTTTTTCATATACCCAGAATGAATTTTTTTCTATAGGAAAAAATGAGTTGGATTGAAGAACAGATACAGGGCTTTTTGAAACTTTATCAGAACAATTTCTAATTGGAAATAACAATGTTATAGAAAGAATTGAGAGTAATAACAGGTTCATGAGTTGTTTTTATTAAGTAATTTTTATTAACTAATCATTAGATTTCCCAAGCTCTGATATACGTTAACTTAAGGATAAATTTTACTCTTTCTAAAAGACCTCACCCCAGCCCCTCTCCAAAATGGAGAGGGGCAAGAAATCTGCCAAGTGAAAACTATAAATTGCGTTCAATTTATCAAAGTTATTCACAAATTTTAGATTACACATAACAAATCTCTACCCCCTCTCCATTTTTTTGGAGAGGGGCTGGGGTGAGGTCTTTATGTTGACGGCTATGCCCCTCCTCCCCATCTGAAGCTTTTCATGCTTAAATCAACAAGATCTAAAATTCTAAAAACTACCGTATCAACTAATTCTTCCAGCGTTTTAGCTCCGGAATAAAAAGAAGGGGAAGCCGGGCAAACTACTGCTCCGGCTAACGTTACCGTTTCCATATTTCTGATATGTATAAGGTTAAGAGGAGTATCCCGTGTAACGAGTATTAATTTTCGTCTTTCTTTAAGCATTACATCCGCAGAACGGGTAATTAAGTCATTGGAGACACCATTGGCAATACGACCGAGGGTTCCCATAGAGCAGGGGCAAATAATCATGGTGTCAAAACGGGCAGACCCTGAGGCAAAAGGTGCATTGAAATCGTTGGGCTGGTAAAAGGATGCTTGTGAAAAGTTCCTGTAGTCAATATTTTTTAATTCATGCTCCCAAACCTGACGGGCATTGGTTGAAAAAACATACGCCAGTTCACTGATAGCATCGGGTGTTGATTTTCGTATTTCACATAATTTACTTAAAAGCAAGTTAGCATAAATGCTCCCGCTTGCTCCTGTAATACCTACCACAATTTTTCTGTTCATTTTATGATGGGGATAAGTACGAAGTATAATTTATTTTTTTCAACTATTCTAACATAATAAATGCCTGATGATAAAGAAGAACATGGAATACTTATTGAACTTGTAAATGCAGGCAGAATTCCGGATAATAAATCAGAGCCGGTTAAATCAGATACTATAAATTTAGTGTCACAATGATTTTCATACAGCCAGGCAGTAAGAATGTTTAATTCAGGATTATAATGAATTTTAGGAGTATAAAAATTTTTATTCAATGATGCATCTTCTAAGCCAAGTAAAACATTAACCGGTAGTTTGCTGGTATCTGAAGTGCAATCATTACTCGCTATATATGTCACTTGATACGTTCCTAAGGATAAATACTGGTGAACCGGGTCTGAAATGCTATCCATCTGTCCATCTCCAAAATCCCAATAAAATTTATCTGCGTAGGAAGAGGTGTTTGTAAAAAACACTTTTTTGCTTTGTTTTGAATACGCGTAGGATGCCACCGGCTTTGGCCACTCTATAATTTCATACGATATTTTATCAACGCAATTTTTAATATCAGACACCGTTAGTGTGTATGTACCTTTACATAGTGACTTTGCTTTATTTGTATTCTGACCGAATGGATCGTTCCATTTATATTTGATGGGGTTGGTTCCTCCTCCTACAGCTACCTGAATAAATCCATCACATCCGTTTGAGCATACGTCTTTTTTATCAGCCAGAATTGCCATAGGAGAAGATATCAGATTAACCAGCAACGTGTCTGATATAGCGCAACCCAGCTTATCTTTCAACAAGAAATAATATTTGCCCGGCAATAACTGTGAAATATCTTCAGTGCTTGCTCCATTCGACCAAATCATGGAGTAAGGCGGAAAATTGCTGAATGGATTAATGTCAATTTTTCCATTAGAACTATCGGAGCATACTACCGGTGAAATGTTTGAGGAAAAACTAAGATTGCAATCACGGCATACCGATAAATGTTTTCCGAAATCACTATCATCATCCATGGAAAAAACATCCCACTCATTCTTACTCTCCTCCCAGTTACTATTTCCCTGCCGTACATCTGTCTTACGGCGCAAGGTAAAGTTCATAGTACTGCCGCCAGGAACACTCCAACCGGAAGGCGGATTTTCTCCGATTTTTCCTATTATGTCAATCAATGTATCATTCCGATATAAGGCGAGGGCAGAATTTCCGGTATAAGAAAAAGATACTGTAGCGGTATCTTTAACGTTTTGTAAATTCTGAAGAGTGGCATTGGCATTTGCAACAACAAAAAATTTTCCGGATGGTAAAGTTCCTTTTAATTTCAGTGTCACTGATGGAAATATATTCCCATTATGAAAGATTCTTGCTGTGTAATTTGATAATTCTTTATCGTTTCCGGTGGGGTTATAAATTTCCAATCCCTGATTAGAGTTACTGCCTTCCAGATATTCTGAAATGAAAAGGTCTTTGCATCCTACTATGTTTTCATTATCGGGAAGTGACACTTTTACTTTCATAATTACAGGCAAATGGTCAGCCATATTATGTAAGGCATTTATCACTGAATCAGAAATTAACGGATTAGAGGGGGGAGCGGTAATGGAATCGTTGAAGTGCTGTCCGTCGTTGCCAAACACGATAAATGAATTAGGAATATATGAAAGTTTATTGAAGCCATTTAAGACATCATTTGAAACAAAAATGAAATCAAATCTATCGTCAAGACCACCGATGGTGCCCCCTTCAAAAGCCCGTACCCGGGTGCTTTGTGAATGAAGGTTCGAAAAAACAGGATTATCGCTCCAGTCGCCCGGCGTATTGACAGGATCATACAAACTTTTTAACCCATTGTTTACAATCAAATCATAAGCAGGTTCTTCGGAAGTATAAAAATTCATATCGCCGCCGGCAAAAACATTTGTAAAATTCTGTTTGTTGGAAAAATGATTTTTCAATTTTAAAATTTCCTCATACCGTTTTTGCTGGCTGTTGGCATCTGACTTCAGGTGCATAGAGAACATATCAAGGAAAACTGTATCTTTATTATCAATAGAAATCTGGTTATTATAATATAGCATATACTCATTTATCAGCCTGAGAGCTGTCTGAATAGTATCCTGTGATTTTAAAGAAATTTTTACAGAATTATAAAATAGCAAATTATCAGAATCATATCCATCTGTAAACTCTGCCCTCTTATAATAATTAATTCCACGGGTGTTAAAAGCATATTTCAAGATTGTATCTGCACCCTCGGCTGATTGCAATTCGGTGACAGCCATGATATCCGGTTTAATAAAATGAACGATGGTTTGAAGATATTTCACTCGTTGCATAGTGCTCCCTGGATAATTCAGCAGATTATAATACATAATAGTCAGGGTATCTGTTTTTGGAAAAATTTCATAGACATAAAAAAAAGTAAAGATAAAAACACTGAAAAGGATTTTGTTCATTTAACCTATTTGAATTTGCTTGCTTTCAATAATTCTCTAAAGATAAGTTTTTTTCAGGTAATCTTATATGAATTTTTTTAAAGTTACAAAAAAACATAAATTTCTTCTATAATCCGACCTCACCCCAGCCCCACTCCAAAAAAATGGAGAGGGGTGATAAATTTGTTGGATTTTTATGCTGTTATGTTGAAATCAAAATTTTCATATAAATTTGCATCAACTATTAACTAAAAATAATATTTTTCCTTATTTATAAATGCTCAGAGTTACCAAACATTCTATTCAATGAAAATCATAGGTATCACAGGAACAAATGGCGCCGGAAAAGGAACACTGGTGGAATTTCTTATAAAGCAAAAGGGATACAACCATTTTTCTGTCCGTGAATTTCTCATTGAGGAAATAAAAAAGAAAGGATTACCGGTCAATAGGGATTCCATGGTAATTGTTGCCAACGAACTGCGCACTAAACACTCCCCTTCATACATTGTAGAGCGGCTATTTGAACGCGCTGAAAAATTAAAAAATAACTGCATCATTGAGAGTTTACGAGCAGTAGGTGAAGTTGAAGCATTGAAAAAGAAAGAGGGATTTTTATTTCTTGCTGTAGATGCTGATCCCGAAATTCGCTTTAAAAGGATCCGCTTAAGGGATTCAGAAACAGATAAAATTGATTTTACAACTTTTTTGAGTAACGAGCAACGGGAAATGAACTCCGAAGACCCTTTCAAACAAAACTTGTCTAAATGTATTGCAATGGCAGACCATGTATTTATGAATAGCGGGACTATAGACGAATTTTATAAAGAGCTTGAAGGGTATTTTGGAAATATAGAAAATTGAAAAATATTATAACTGAACTCAAACCCCTCTCCATTTTGGAGAGGGGCTGGGGTGAGGTTTTTTTGAAATTAGAAATTAATCATTAGAAATTAGCAAAAATGGAGCAAGAACCCACAAAAAAATACCAACGTCCTACCTGGGATGAATATTTTATGGAAGTAGCCAACACTATTTCCAAAAGAGCAACCTGCGATAGAGGACGCAGTGGTTGTGTAGTGGCAAAAGACCGTCAAATTCTGGTAACGGGGTATGTCGGTTCGCCCATCGGGCTTCCCCATTGCGATGAAACTGGTCATCAGTTTAAAAAAGTGTTACATGAAGATGGCTCCACTACCCAACATTGTGTGAGAACGGTTCACGCTGAACAAAATGCTATATGCCAGGCGGCAAAACTTGGAATTTCCCTAAACGGTGCAACGCTTTATTGCCGGATGACACCCTGCAGGGTTTGCGCCATGCTGATTATTAATTGTGGAATTATAAAGGTAATCTGCGAAAAGAAATATCACGCCGGCTCAGAGTCGGAAGAAATACTGAGAAACGCAGGCGTTAAATTGGAATATGTAATTGAAGAGGTGTTAAAGTATGACGGACAGAAGGGGTGAAATCACACTCTTGGGTCATTTATCATATCCAGAGTAATCCATGCTTTTTCAATCGGACTAATTGATCCCATTGATAAAAATCCACCTGATGATTTAGCTACATGCTTGGCAAAACTAAGCAAACTGTCATATAAACTTCCGGCAAAGTTTTTATCTAATTTCGGAAAAATAGAATTTAATTTTTCCAATTCTATCGCAATATCCACATTACGATATCTCGTTTCAAGAGGTAATTTTTCCAATAACACGATCAGGTTGCCTTTAAAAACCCTGTTAACTTCGTGAAAGTAAGTTTTTAGTAAAGCGTCTGAATTTTTTGCAAGGAAATCAGCAAACTTAATAGCTGAAGTAGTTTCACTTTTTTCTATATTTTCATCAACACCTGCAATTAAGATAGTGACATAAACAGGCGCTTTGATAAGAAGTTCGTTTTCTTCTTTAGTTAGATTTTTAAATTCTTGTATCATGGGTAATTCTTTGTTAGTGGTTAAAATGTTAAATGAAATATTGATTGTTTGATGTTGTAAATTGGATGTTGGATATTGGATGTTTGATGTTGTATGTTTAAATTATTGTACAATAGAATATTGCTATTTACATTTTTTCATTAATCACTCGCAAAACATCTCTCCGGCTGATTGTACCTACTAATTTTCCATCGTCCACTACCGGATATCTTCTGAAATGTGTTTTAATAAACAATTCTGCCATTTCTATTATATCAAGCGTTGAGTGAACCGTTTTGACATTTCTCGTCATGTATTGAGATACTCTTTTGGAAGGAAGGTTATGAAAAGTACCTTGTGTTAAAATACAAAGACAATCTTTTTCGGATAACAATCCAACGACTTCTTTTTTTTCATTTAAAACAGGAGCGCCTGAAATTTTATTTTTAAGCAACTTACCAACGGCTGTTAGAATCGGCATTTCTTCATCAAGCGTAATGACTTCTCTTTTCATTAATTCATTGACGGTGATATTTCTGGCTTTAGGCATTGTTTCTTTGTGACTTAGTTTCTTAGTTTCTTTGTGTCTTAGTGTTTAAATTTTTTTATTTTTCTTTTTCGCAAGAGGTCTATTGTAATTCACAATTATTAATTACTTACAAACGCTTCTGTCTCCGCTGAAATATTTCCACTCCATTGATTATCCCTGTTCGATTGCAAGGCATTGGTTTGCTTCGCCAGCCGCTTTTCAACCAAATCATGGTGAGTAGTTAAAAAGGGTAGTGAATAACCCACAAATTCCCGAACGGATTTAAAAGAATGTTTTTCCATAAATTTAGACAAGCCGTCTTTTAATTCATGAATCATCTCATAACCATGCAACATTACGCCGGTACAAACCTGAACAGTGGAGCCTCCTAACAACATAAATTCAATAGCATCATCGCTTTTAACTACTCCGCCAATAGCTGAAATTTCAATTCCCGGAATTCCTTTTGCCAACTGGGAAACCATGCGCAAAGCAATTGGCTTTACCGCGATATATGAATATCCACCGGGTGTTGAATATCCTTCTACAGTAGGCATTGGTCTTAATTTATCAAGGTCAATTCCAATGATAGAGGGAATGGTATTAATTGCGGCAACACCGGTGGCACCTCCTTCAAGAGCCGCTTTCGCCGGAGTCACTATATTTGCTATATCAGGCGTCATCTTAGCCCAAACCGGTTTTTTCGTTGCGGCAACAACCCAGTTAGTAACCTCTTTAAGTATGGGAGGATTTTGTCCCATAGCGGCTCCCATGCCTGTTTCCGGATGACCGTGTGGACAGGAAAAATTAAGTTCAAACATATCAACTCCAGTTGCGTCAATTAATCCTGTAAGTTCTTGCCATGCATCCTTGTTGTATCTTTCCATAATAGATGCAATCAATATTTTTTTGGGATGTTTATCTTTTACTTTTTTGAAATCGTCGAGCCATTGGTTCAATGTTCTGTCAGAAATCAATTCAATATTTTCAAAACCCACAATGTCGCCTTTTTGATTTCTTAGTTTTCCATATCGGGGAACAACGTTTATAACTTCCGTAGAAGGTAAACTACAGGTTTTTGCAACGACTCCCCCCCACCCTTCATCAAATGCTTTAATGATTGTCTTGGCATTGGTGGAAGGAGGTCCCGACCCAATTACAAAAGGATTTTCGAAATTTAGCCCATTTACATTAATTCCAATGTTTGGCATAGGATGTCCTAATCAAGAGGTTGATAATTTATGGAACAAAGGTATATGAAATTTTTTAAATTAAAAACTGGCGAGATAAAAATCATATTTTCGCGTCACAGTGCACCGTGCCGCTACATCATAATACAAACAAGTAAAAATATTTAAAAAATATACCCGATATTTAATTGCCAAACTAATGAGCCCAGAAAAAAATCTTTCCCGGGATAACTCGTATTATTAATATTTGAAAAACCCATTTCTGCTCTTCCCTCAAAAAAAACTCCCGAATAATCTGTATAACCTAAAGAAAAAATGCCATTCAAAATATTTGGACTATAAGGTTCTTTATCGGTATTAACATTTACTCTGCCTTCCATTGCCTTTACAAATACTAATAAACTACCGGACGCGCCTGCTTTCACATTAAACCTGTCTAAGAATCTAATGCCTGGAAGTATCTGAAAATCAAGATAATGAAGTGATAATCGATGGATGAATCCATTGTCATTAAAAGAGCCACCTTTCTGGGAATATTGCAATTCAGCAGTTACATCAACACGTCTTTTCATTTGAAAAATAATTAATCCCCCCGCCATAAAGCCAAAGTCAACAAATAGATACGGGTCATTACCACTTGTGTTTACTGCATTAAAAGGGTCGTTGAAAGGGCTTGTTTTATAAAAATCAGAGAAGTTAAAGCCGGCAGTACATCCAAATCTAAACGATTTTAAACGATTTTGAAATTGCTTTACATTTTGTGCCTCCAAAAAGTTTGCGCAGGTTAACAAGATTCCTGTCACGAAAAATAGAAAATGAATTTTTCCGAAAGTAAACAATTTATAAAAGAGGTGTTTCCTCATTGGTTAGGTACTTTTAAATTTAAGTATTTCCTTTAGGCGCTCCATCATTAAATATATTTCTTCCATAGTATTTAATTTACTGAAAGAAAAACGAATTGAAATTCGATCAGTGGGAGTTCCAATTGCTTTCAGGACATGAGAACCGGCATCGGAACCACTTGAACAAGCACTTCCACCTGACACTGAAATTGAATTGATATCCAGGTTATAAAGTAACATTTCTGTATGCTCGTTTCTTGGAAATGCTACACTTAATACAGTATATAAACTTTTATCTAAATCACCTGAAAGCCCATTAAAATTAATGGATGATATTTCATTTTGTAACATCTCAATTAATTTTTTCTTTAACATTAAAATATGATTTTTTTGCAAAGTAATGTCTTTATAACCAATTTCAATTGCTTTTGCCAACCCTACAATACCAGAAACATTTTCGGTTCCTCCCCTCATATTCCTTTCCTGCCCCCCTCCATAAAATAATGGCTCTAGCTGACAACCCCCGCGGATATACAGAAATCCAACCCCTTTTGGTCCATGAAATTTATGGGCTGATGCAGAAATCATATCTGCCTTAATATTCTGAAGATCTATCCTATAATGACCAACGGTTTGGACTGTATCGGAATGAAAAATTCCGTCATTCTCTTTTGTCATCCGGGCGGCAGTTTCTATATCAGTTAAATTTCCAATTTCGTTATTAGCATGCATTAAGGAAACAAAAGACCGTGGAAATTTTTTAAGTAATTCTTCCAAGTGATTCAAATCAATATTTCCGGTTCCATCATGTCTTACAAAATGTAAATTTATTTTCTTTTTTGAAGAGAGATAACTAAGAGGTTTTAAAATGGCATAGTGCTCTAAAGGAGAAGTAATTACGTTCTTAATATCAAAGGAGTTAATAGAGGAAAAAACTGCTATATTATCTGATTCGGTACCCCCCGAAGTAAAAAAAATTTCTGAGGGTGAAACATTAAACCAGACAGCAATGCTTTTCCGGGCATTTTCAACAGCAACTTTTAATTTTCTTCCATGTGAATGAATGGATGAAGGGTTACCGTAAAATTCATCCATATAGGACAGCATGGCTAAACGAACTTGCTCATCGAGCGGAGTGGAAGCGGTATTATCTAAATATATATGAGCAGGCATAATTTCGTTGTCCGATGCGGATTAACTTCGAATCATTTCCCTGATATCTGAAATAATCTTATTAGCCAGGTGTACCGCTGTTGTTTCAGAATTCGATTCTGCATAAATCCTGATGATGGGTTCTGTATTGGATTTGCGTAAATGCACCCATTCTTTTTCAAATTCTATACGAACCCCGTCTTCTGTATTTAAAGGGTATTTTTTGTATTTCTTTTTAAAATTTTCAAGAATGTTGTCAACGTCGGTTGTGGGAGTTAGCTCAATTTTATTTTTGGAAATGAAATAATTCGGAAATTTAGCTCTGAGCGCAGAGGAACTGATACCTGATTTTGCAAGGTTCGTTAGAAATAAAGCAATACCCACCAGCGCATCTCTTCCATAATGAAGTTCAGGATAAATAACACCTCCGTTTCCCTCCCCTCCTATTACCGCCTTATTGGTTTTCATTACTGAAACCACATTGACTTCTCCTACCGCCGCAGGGAAATATTTGAATCCCGATTTTTCAGTTATATCTTTTAGTGCCCTTGTAGAAGAAAGATTTGACACCGTATTGCCTTTTTTATGTTGTAATATATAGTCAGCTATAGATACTAATGTATATTCCTCACCAAACATACTGCCGTCTTCATTAACAAATACAAGCCGGTCAACATCCGGGTCAACCGCAATTCCCAGATTCGCTCTTGATTTTTTTACTTTCTGACTGAGTTCCAATAAATTTTCAGCTAATGGCTCAGGGTTATGTGCAAAGTTTCCATCCACTTCACCGTTCAGAACAATAATATCTGATACCCCGAGGGCTTTTAATAACTGTGGGACAATAATGCCTCCGGTTGAATTAATGCCATCCACTACAATTTTAAAATTCTTTGCTTTGATTGCCTTTGAGTCAACTAAAGGGAGGTTTAAAATTAGTTCTATGTGTTTAGAAAAATAGTGCTCGTTCCGAAAATATTTACCCGTACTATTCGATTGTGCAAATTCCATTTTATTTACTTTTGCTAATTCGAGCACACGTTTTCCTTCTGCATCTGATATAAATTCACCTCGCTGATTTAACAGTTTTAAGGCATTCCAATTTTTGGGGTTATGACTTGCTGTAATGACAATCCCACCGCCTGCTTTTTCAAGCGGAACTGCTATTTCAACAGTAGGCGTGGTAGATAATTCTAAATCAATTACGTCAATCCCCATGGATTGTAAAGTTGTTATGACTAATTGGTTTATCAAGGGACCTGAAATTCTTCCATCTCGCCCTATGACAATGCGTGAAAACCGGGATGATTCTTTTACAAAAGCACCAAAAGCCGCAGAAAATTTAACTACATCAATAGGACTTAATGATTCACCCGGAGTACCTCCAATGGTTCCTCTGATTCCGGAAATTGAGCTGATTAAGGGCATTTTTTTTATATTTTCGCAAATTTAATTAAAGAATAGCATATTTTTGACTTTTGGTTAAGTGTTCCACATAATTGTAACTACTCAGCAGGGTAATAAAATACAAAACCACGGAGGTACGGAGAACACAAAGAAACACAGAGATGATTATTATAAATATATTTCCACATAGGTTTTTCTCAGTGTTACTTCGTGTCCTCCGTGCCTCTGTGGTGAGTAGTAACCACAATTTACCATAATGAAACCCAAATTACTTCCTGATTTTGAATGGTTTGAAAGTGAAGAATATCAGTTGCTTTATCAGCACAGGGATGAGAAAGAGGCAAAATATTTTATCACGGGATTGTTAACTAAAATTTCATTGGATAAAAACGCCCGCATTCTTGATTTGGGTTGTGGCAGAGGCAGACATTCCATCTTTATGAATTCATTGGGGTTTGAAGTCACTGGTCTTGATGCCGGAAGCAAGAATATTGAAAATGCCAGAAAATATTCAAATGAAAAACTGGACTTTTACCAACATGATATCCGGAACATCTTTCGTATTAATTATTTTCATTTAGTCGTTAGTTTGTTTACCAGCTTCGGATATTATTCTTCTGATTTCGAAAATAAAAAAATTATAAGAGCGGCATTTAATGCGATTCAAACCGGCGGTTATTTTGTACTCGATTTTATGAATAATAATAGAATCCTGAAGAATCTGGTTGCGGAAGAAAATAAGAATATAAATGGCATGGGATTTCAGATCAAAAAAAATGTAACTAATGATTTTTTATTAAAAGAGATAACCTGCCGTAAAAATAATGTGGAAAAAAAGTTTTGGGAACAAGTAAGATTATATTCTCATGAAGAATTAATAAACATGCTTGCTTCAATTCATTTTAAAATAATTGAAATTTGCGGCGATTATAATTTTAACCCATTTATAGAAAATCAATCGGAAAGATTAATTTTGATTGCCAAAAAAAATGTTTGAAAATTTATTACAATGGGATGAAAAATGTTTTAGCTGGTTTTTTATCCAGTTCAGACATGCTGATTTTGTGTCGTTAATGGAACTCATTTCCAATAAGTTTACCTGGGTACCATTGTATCTTTTATTAATAATTTATTTTATCTGGAGGCATAAATTAAAATCAATGGTATGGATTCTTTCACTTTCTATTTTGGCGGGCATCACAGATTTATCAGGAAATTATTTGAAAAAATTATTTTCCAGAGACAGACCTTGTATGAATGTCAATACCGGAGAATTGATAAAAGAAATATATCAAAAAGAAGGGAGAGAATTTCATTGTCAAACCAAGGGGGGAAGTTTTCCATCCAATCATGCCTTTAATCATTTTGCGATTGGGATATTCCTTTTTCTTTATTTTTCTAAGAGAAACCGCATAATTGCCTGGCTTTTTATTCTATGGGCGATTTCAGTATCTGTGAGCAGAATATATTTAGGATTGCATTTCCCGCTTGATATACTTGGAGGCGGATTGATGGGAGGAATCTCTGGATGGATTTTTTACAGTATAACTAATAGTCGGGGTGCCCGGATTCGAACCGGGGACCTTGACGTCCCGAACGTCACGCGCTAACCGGTCTGCGCTACACCCCGAGAGTGGAAAAAGTGGAGTTTAGGGGATTCGAACCCCCGACCTCTTCGTTGCGAACGAAGCGCTCTAGCCAACTGAGCTAAAACCCCTAAGTATAGGGTTCCTTTACAATTTCTTATTACTAATTTCCAACAACAAAGACACAAAAATACATAATTACTATACTATTTACCAACTTTTTCCTATCTTTGCCCTCCCAAAACAATAACCACTTATGCTAATTGTAGAAGTAAAAAACAACGAATCGCTGGATAAGGCACTCCGGAGATTTAAGAAGAAATTCGAAAAAACAGGCGTTCTAAGAGAAATACGCAGTAGGAGCTATTTCCAGAAGGATTCTATTACCAAACGGCAGGTTGTTAATCGTGCCAAACGCCGTCAGGAACTATCTATTCAAGAAATTTAATCTTTTTCTTGTTTTTTCCAAAAGTATATAGTATCTTGCATTAAAATAGCAGGATACTTTGTTACAGCAATTTTTTAAGTATTTAAAATTTGAAAAGAGGTTCTCCCAGAACACTCTATTCGCATATCAGAATGATTTGGAGCAATTTTCTGATTTTATTAATTCATCTTTCCAGTTAGATTTAAGCAATCCTTTGTCTTTAAACCATAACCATATCCGAACATGGATAGTATCGCTTATGGACTCAAAAATAAATTCCAGAAGCATCAACCGGAAGATTGCATCTTTAAAATCATTTTTCAAGTATATGAGAAAACATCATGGATATAAAAATGATCCCATGATGAAAATTATTTCCCCAAAAATTCCCAGACGCCTCCCATCCTTTATAGAAAGAGAAAGGTTAGATAAATTAAAAGATGAATCCATTTTCCCGAACAATTTTACAGGAACCAGAGATAAATTAATACTGGAGTTATTATATGGTACAGGTATGAGAATCAGTGAGTTGTTATCGTTAAAAGAAACGGACATTGAAACGAATAACTCCTTAGTAAAGGTTACCGGAAAAGGAAACAAACAACGTTTAATTCCCCTTCATTCTGACTTATTAAACCTGCTTGATTCTTACATCACACAAAAAAATGAAAAGTTTCCACAATCAAAAACTCTCCTAATCGTAAATAATAAAGGACTTCAATGCAGTAGAAAATTTTTATATAATATTGTAAAAAAATACCTCTCTTTTATTACAACACAGGAAAAGAGAAGTCCACACATATTAAGACATTCTTTTGCCACTCATTTATTAAATAACGGGGCAGAACTAAATGCGATAAAAGAGCTTTTGGGACATTCTAGTTTAGCCGCCACACAGGTTTATACACATAATTCAATTGAAAAACTGCGGATAGTACATAGACAGGCGCACCCGAGGGGAGGGTAGTGAAAATAGAAAATAGAAGATAGAAAATAGAAGATAGAAAATATAAAATATAAAAGTGATTATTACACACAAACCAATAAAACCATGAAACTAAACATTCAATCCATTCACTTCAATGCGAGCCAGCGGCTCCTTGAATTCGTTGATAAAAAAATCAACAAACTTGATTTATTTTTTGATAAAATAATTCAGGGCGATGTGTTTCTTAAAGTAGAAAAAGACGGACAATCAGAAAACAAGATTGTTGAAATTAAATTAAATATTCCTGGTAAGGAACTATTTGTAAAAAACAAAGCCCAAAGCTTTGAGTTGGCTACCGAAATGTGTGTGGAAACATTTAAAAAAATGTTGAAGAAAACAAAGGAGAAGTACTATGAGCACGCGGAGAAGGGTGTAGGGGTGTAGAGGTATAAAGGTATAGGGGTATAGGGGGTATAGAGGTATAGAGGTATAGAGGTATAGAGGTAAATCACTCTTCCAATTTCAAAACAGCCATAAATGCTTCCTGGGGTATTTCTACATTCCCTACCTGGCGCATACGTTTTTTCCCTTCTTTTTGCTTTTCAAGCAATTTTCGCTTACGGGTGATGTCCCCGCCATAACATTTGGCAATCACATTTTTCCGCATGGCAGAAATATTTTCACGGGCAATAATTTTTGTACCGATAGCGGCTTGAACCGCAATATCAAAAAGTTGCCGGGGAATCAACGTTCTTAATTTTTCGCATAATCTCCTCCCCCAGTAATATGCTTTTTCGTTGTGAATAATCGCTGACAATGCATCCACCACCTCATTATTCAATCGTATATCCATTTTTACCATGTCTGACTCAACAAACCCGAGCATGTGATAATCGAGAGATGCATACCCACGGGAAATAGATTTTAATTTATCATAAAAATCGAAAACGGTCTCCGCTAAGGGCAATTCAAACGTAAGTTCCACCCTGTCCCGGGTAATGTGATATTGATTGATAAACTTTCCTCTTCTATCCATGCAAAGTTTTATAATATTCCCAATATATTCAGCACGGGTAATTATCTGTGCTTTAATAAAAGGTTCTTCAATTTTTTGAATTAATCCCGGGTCAGGCATGGCGGAAGGTGCATCTACAACAACTTTTTCGCCGGAGTAAAGATATACATGAAATTCAACCGATGGTACGGTGGTAATAATAGTCATATCGAATTCTCTTTCGAGTCGTTCCTGAACTATTTCCATGTGAAGCATTCCCAAAAACCCACATCTGAAACCAAAACCTAACGCCATGGAGGTTTCCGGCGTCCATACCAAACTTGCATCATTAAGCTGAAGTTTTTCCATGGAGTTTCTGAGTTCTTCAAATTTCGAGGTTTCCACCGGATATATCCCTGCAAAAACCATGGGCTTCACGTCTTCAAATCCTTTTACTCTTTCTTTACAAGGATTTTCGAGCAAGGTGAGGGTATCCCCTACTTTTACTTCCCTTACTTCCTTAATTCCGGAAATCAGATATCCAACGTCACCTGTTTTAAGAATTTCCTTAGGTTCCTTCTCAAGTTTTAATATTCCTATTTCATCCGCTATATATTCACGATTAGTGGCAAGAAATTTTATTTTATCCCCTTTTTTAATGAGTCCGTCAAAAATTCTAAAATAAACAATAATTCCGCGGAACGAATTGAAAACAGAATCAAAAATGAGGGCTTTCAATGGGGCATTTTCATTCCCACACGGCGCCGGTATCCTTTTAATGATAGCTGTGAGAATTTCTTCAACACCCGTTCCTTCTTTTCCTGATGCCGGAATGACTTCTTCGGGTTTACAACCAAGTAATTCAACAATTTGCTCTTTAACTTCACTAACCTGAGCCGCCGGCAAGTCAATTTTATTCAGAACGGGTACGATGACAAGATTATGTTCGAGAGCGAGATAAAGGTTTGAGATGGTTTGTGCCTCCACGCCCTGAGAAGCATCTACAATTAACAAGGCACCTTCACAGGAAGCGATAGAGCGGGAAACCTCATACGAAAAATCAACATGCCCGGGAGTGTCAATCAGGTTTAAAATATAATTTTCGCCTTCATAGGAATACTGCATCTGTATAGCATGGCTTTTTATAGTAATGCCTCTCTCTCTTTCTAAATC
>Ga0156225_131_pt1:0-25000 | contig 26213 bp, 21 predicted proteins | sample RifCSPlowO2_12_FD_107873 | JGI IMG/M metagenome (GOLD analysis project Ga0156225, IMG submission 107873) | Bacteroidetes bacterium RIFCSPLOWO2_12_FULL_37_12 | reverse complement strand
ACTTCAATGCTGACTAGAATGCTCCCCTACCATCCCGATTTAAATCGGGATCCAAAGCTTCGGTACTATACTTTATGCCCGATTATTATTGATGCCCTATCCCTTGACCAGTGAGCTGTTACGCACTCTTTAAATGAATGGCTGCTTCCAAGCCAACATCCTGGCTGTCTTAGCGATTGGACTTCCTTTGTACAACTTAGTATAGATTCAGGGACCTTAGCTGTTGGTCAGAGTTCTTTCCCTCTCGCCCTCGGACCTTAGCACCCAAGGGCTCACTGCTGTGTATATCAACCGGTATTCGGAGTTCATCAGGGTTTGGTAGGTGGTGAAACCCCCTAGCCCTATTGGTAGCTCTACCTCCAGCTGACTTGACCACAACGCTGTTCCTAAAAACATTTCGGGGAGTACGAGATATCTCTCAGTTTGATAGGCCTTTCACCCCTACCCACAGTTCATCAAAATGCTTTTCAACGCATACTTGTTCGGACCTCCAGTCTGTGTTACCAGACCTTCATCCTGACCATGGGTAGATCACAAAGTTTCGCGTCTACCCCCTCTAACTAAAGCGCCCTATTCAGACTCGCTTTCGCTACGGCTCCTCCCGACAGTGTCGGGATTAACCTTGCTAGAGAGGAGTAACTCGTAGGCTCATTATGCAAAAGGCACGCAGTCAATTACTCATTATACCGGTTGCCCGGATAATTTTCATCTCCTACAGCTTGTAAGCGTATAGTTTCAGGTACTATTTCACCCTTCTGTTCGAAGTACTTTTCACCTTTCCCTCGCGGTACTGGTTCACTATCGGTCTCTCATTAGTATTTAGCCTTACCAGATGGTTCTGGCAGATTCCTACAGGATTTCACATGTCCCGCAGTACTTAGGATACCTCTATCCGATAAAATCTAACCTTTACGGGGCTATCACCCTGTATCGCTTACCTTTCCAGAATAATTCAAGTTGAATTTTATCTTCATATTGAGGTCCTGCAACCACTGTTTAGCCGAAACTAAACAGTTTTGGGCTATTTCCGTTTCGCTCGCCGCTACTAAGGAAATCACTATTGTTTTCTCTTCCTCTGCTTACTTAGATGTGTCAGTTCAGCAGGTTGCCTCTCCGATTTGCATCGGAGTGTGGCGCCTTCAGCGCCACGGGTTTCCCCATTCGGAAATCTCCGGATCACCAGTTATTAGCACTTCCCCGGAGCTTATCGCAGCTTGTCACGTCCTTCTTCGACTATGAGAGCCAAGGCATTCCCTATACGCCCTTTCTTATTTTCTTTATTTTGAAAACAAGAACAAATAACGATTACTTGTTCAAATATTTATAATCTGATTCTCGTGTCTTCCTTTAAATTATGTCAAAGAACGTTATTGCTCCAAAAAGGAAATAGGAGCAATTTAAACTAAAAGGTAATAAAATGATACCAACAATAAATGAATACTTTGATTTAGTTGGTAATTTCTATTAACTTTTGATTTATTGATGTTTTGTTTACTTCTGCGTCAAATTTTCCCCGTGGAGAATACCGGATTCGAACCGGTGACCTTCTGGTTGCAAACCAGACGCTCTAGCCAACTGAGCTAATTCCCCATTTGATTTTTCATTATGTAATAAAACGAAATTGAAATGGGGTCTCGGTTTGGGATGTGCCGCATTTTGCGGAACTTCTTACTCCTACACAGTTTCATTCATTTTATTCACCCACCTTTAAAAATGGAAGTGGGCCTGCCTGGACTCGAACCAGGGACCTCAACATTATCAGTGTTGCGCTCTAACCACCTGAGCTACAAGCCCCGGTTTTGAAATTGTTTAAGTTTTAATTATAAAATACTGATAGACAGTAAAATAATAACAAAAATAAACAATCCCCTGCTATCTAATTCGTTTCAAGTCCATACAAAATATCAAATGGGAGCGCAAAGATACATATAAAATCTAATATTCTAATATTTTTTAAAAATTTAGATATATAAGCCCTTTGCAAGCATTGAAATTACACTGTTAATAGTGTAAAGCGGCGCAAAGATAATTAAAAAAATGAGAAAACAATAATTTGTTAATTAAATAATTTTTTTACCTTTGCAGGCAATCAAAGGTGACATCCTATTTCTTTTCCAAGAAATTATTTGTCATAATAGGGAACCGGGTGAGAATCCCGGATAGTACCCGCTGCTGTAAACTCTAAAAAGTTTTATGCTTACGCTGGATGCTCAATCCGGTAGCCACTGTTAATCCTTTAATTTAAAGATAACGGGAAGGTGCAGAAAACGAGAGTAAGTCAGAAGACCTGCCTTTGAATTTATTTTTATTTACTCTTCGGGATAAAAGTAAATGAGAAGATTTTTTCCATTTTTTTAATTAGAAATTCTCTTTCTACAAAAAGGTAAAAATGACCTGCTTTTTAAGGTCGCTTGCACTTTTAGTTTTTGAATGGAATTTGGATTTCTTTTCAATTTTCTCTTTTAGGAGAATATCCTAATATTTTAACCCTTAAACAACCAAAAATCATGAAGCAACACATTAAATTTTTAGTGGCACTGTCAGTTTTGCTGGCTGTCCACGCAATAAAAGTTACTCCGCAATCAGTTTCGACTTTTGACGATTTACTTGGAAGCCCGGACGGATATTGGAACGGTTCCTATTCTCCTCTTGGTGCTTCCGTTACTAGCGGTAATGCCACTTTCAGGAATTATTATGACACTGCTTATGGTGGATTTTGGGCATCCGGTTGGGCAATTAGTTCTATGAGAGACAGTGTCACTCCTGGTGATGGAAATTTGTATAGCGCCAGACCCGGAAAAGGAGCAGATAGTTCATTAGCTTATGCTGTAGGTACGCAAGGAGCTATAATCAAGATTGGTTCAGCATCAGCTTTGTCATTAAAAGGATTTTATATCACCAACTCTACCTATTCTGCAAAGAGTATGGAACAAGGGGATGGGTTTGCCAAAAAGTTTGGTGGCACAACGGGAAGTGAACCGGATTGGTTTAAACTGACAGTTCGCAAATACCTTAATGGAGTCATCAACAGCGACAGTATTGAATATTATCTGTCTGATTATCGTTTTTCTGACAGTACATTAGATTATATAGTAAATGATTGGCGTTGGGTTGATATCAGTGCATTGGGAAAAGCAGATAGTTTGGTTTTTTATTTAACCTCCAGTGACGTGGGACAATTTGGGATGAATACTCCTGCGTATTTCTGCATGGATAATTTGATTGTTATTGATAGTGTTGTATCTGCTAAATTGATTTCTACTGAGGAAAATAGTTTAAAACTGTATCCGAATCCCTCTGCGGAAATTTTAAATGTAGCGTTTGCAGGAAATACTACGGATTTGGGAGAAATAACGATATATAATCTTAGTGGTGACATTGTTTATAAGGAAAATTTAAGTGCACAAGGATTGGTAAGAAGGAGAATTTCTTTAAATAATTTTCCGGTTGGGATATATTATCTTAAATGTAACATGGGAAATGTGGTTTATGAAAAGTTCTTTGTAAAAGGAGAATAACCATTTGAATTTTTTTTATGAAAAACATTTTCATAGTTGTTGTTTTTTTGATTTCCGACAATTCTGCTTTTCCGCAATTTTCACCTGCAGTAGGAAATCCAGGAACCAGTGCCATTCACAAAGACAGTTCTGTTTTTATTTCATGGGCTACGGATTGCCATGTCAACAGAGGATTCATGGATATTTCCAACCCTTCACTTGGATTTGCGACAGCGGGTGACAGTTCAATGTCATTGGGCAAAGCCGGAGAAAATGGGGTGGTTAGTTTAGGGGATGGAGGGATAGCGGTTTTGACATTCATATCTCCTATAAAAAATGGAGTTGGATGGGATTTCGCAGTTTTTGAAAATTCTTTCAGCGATGATTTCCTGGAATTAGCATTTGTAGAAGTAAGTTCAGATGGGATTAATTTTTTCAGATTTCCGGTCACATCGCTTACACAAGATACTGTACAGATTGGAACTTTTGGATTATTGGATCCTAAAAAAATTAACAACCTTGCGGGGAAATACCGAGCCATGTACGGAACTCCTTTTGACCTTGAAGAACTGTCAGATATTGCAGGATTGGACATTAATCGTATTACTCATATAAAAATTATAGATGTAACAGGTTCTATCAATGAAAATTATTCGACGTTTGACCAATATGGTGTTAAAATTAATGACCCATATCCAACACCTTTTGAAAGTGGCGGCTTTGATTTAGATGCGTTAGGGGTGATTCATCAGGTAAATGCAAATTCTTTAGAAAATAGTGATATAGCAAATGGCAAGAATTTTTATCCTAACCCGGTTAATGCTAAAAGTGTCTTACCAATTTATTGCTTCAGCAATTGTGTTAAAATATCAATGTATGATATATTAGGGAATGAAATATATTCCATAATTAATGCAAATCGGAATCAAGATGTTTTGTATATACTTTCGAGTGAATTAAATTTAGTTAATGGAGTTTATTATTTATGTTTTATTACAAAGAATGGCAATGATACCCATAAAATTATTTATATAGAATAAAATCTGAGTATGAAAATTTTCAAAGTCCCACTTTATATAATTTGTTTATTCTTATTTGCATGTCGTTCTGATGTACCCGAAGATATTCCTAAACCGGACCTAAAATTTAACAGCGGACAAGGTGTGTATATTACCTGTGAAGGAAATTTTCAATTTGGAAATGCAAAAATCAGTTTTTACGATATCACTGGTGACACTGTCATAGAAGACATATATCAACCTGCCAATAACAGTTCGCTGGGAGATGTTTGCCAATCCATGTATTTTTTTAATAACAAGATTTATATCATAATCAATAATTCCGGTAAAATTGTAGTTGTGAATCCTGATAATTTTAAATTAATTTCTGAGATTACAGGATTTATTTCACCCCGGTATTTTCTTCCGGTAAGCAATAGCAAAGCATATATAACAGACCTTTATGCCAACAAAATAGGGGTAGTAGATTTATCAGCCGGAATAATTACCGGTCAAATTCCTTGCAAGGGGTGGACTGAGGAACTTTTAACAGTTTATGGGAAAGTTTTTGTTACAAATCTGAAAAGCGAATATATTTATATTATAAATTCTTCTAAAGATGTTCTTGAAGATAGCATTAAAACCGGATTTGGTTCTAATTCCATTGTGGAAGATAAAAACGGAAAACTTTGGGTATTATGTAGTGGGAACCAAACAAAAAATGTCTCGGCAGTATTGAACCGGATTAATCCAATTTCACAGCAGATCGAAAAATCTTTATTTTTTCGGACTCTAAGTGACAGTCCCTGGCGGCTGGATATAAATGGTACTAAAGACACGTTGTATTTTATAAATACAGATGTATTCAGAATTTCCATTAACGATAGTATTTTACCAATTCAGGCATTCATTTCTCAAGGGAATAAAAATTTTTATGGCATCGGGATTGACCCAAAGAATGGGGATATATATATTGCCGATGCGGTTGATTATATTCAACGTGGGGTTATTTACAGATACAAACGGAATGGGAGTTTGATACGAACTTTCAGGGTTGGGATACTGCCGGTGGATTTTTATTTTAAGTAGGGGATTAACTATTTTATATGAATATTTAAAGATTATTGCACTTTCTAAAAGACCTCACCCCAGCCCCTCTCCAAAAAATGGAGAGGGGTGAGAAATTTTTTGAATTTTAAGAATGTTTATGTGGAAATCAAAATTTTCATGTAAGTTTGGAACTTCTAAATAAATATGCACTTCAACACCAAAGCAATTCACGCCGGTCAGGAGCCGGACCCAACTACAGGAGCTGTGATGACTCCAATTTATCAAACATCTACTTACGCCCAAAGTTCACCCGGGAATCATAAAGGATATGAGTATTCACGCACTCATAATCCTACCCGCACAGCACTACAAAATAATATTGCCGCTCTTGAGGGGGGCAAGGTTGGATTATGTTTTTCATCGGGGCTTGCGGCTACTGATTGTGTAATTAAAATTCTCCAGCCGGGAGATGAAGTAATTTGCTCCAATGACCTTTACGGGGGCACTTTCAGAATTTTTACCAAAATATTCGCTCCGCTTGGAATTAAATTTCATTTTCTTCCCATGGGGGATTTAGCTGAAGTTAAAAAACATATCAACGTTCATACAAAACTTATTTGGTTAGAGACACCTACGAACCCTTTGTTAAATATCATTGATATTAAACGTGTTTGCGATTTTGCGCATAAAAATAAATTACTTGTGGCGGTAGATAATACTTTTGCTACACCCTATCTTCAGCAACCGCTTGCACTTGGAGCAGATATAGTGGTACATTCTGCTACTAAGTACCTTGGCGGACATTCGGATGTTGTGCTTGGTGCTATTGTTGTAAATGATTTATCCTTAGCTGAAAAAATGGCATTCATACAGAATTCCTGCGGCGCCACTCCTGGACCTATGGATTGTTTTCTCGTACTTCGTGGAATTAAGACACTTCATATTAGAATGGAGAGGCACTGTGAAAACGGGAAAAAAATTGCCTTCTATCTTAAAAATCATCCCAAAATAGAAAAAGTATGGTGGCCTGGTTTTCCTGAACACCCAAATCATAAAGTGGCACGCACTCAGATGAAGTCATTCGGTGGAATGGTTTCGTTTATGCTGAAAGGTGATGATATAAAAAAGACCATCAGAGTCATGGAGCGTTTTAAGATTTTTACATTAGCGGAATCGCTGGGAGGAGTTGAATCGTTGGTATGTCATCCTGCAACCATGACACATGCAAGTATTCCAAAGGGGGAGAGAGAAAAAAATGGATTAAGAGATACGTTGATCCGGTTGAGTGTGGGGATTGAAGATGCGCAGGATTTGGTGGAGGATTTGGGACAGGCGGTGGGTTGAAATTCTTAAATTTTATGAGTTTTTATTACTAAGGGAAGCTGGATTATGAAAAGGTAGGTGAAATATTGATAAAATGGTTAAATGGTTAGTTAAAAACTCTAAAAACCACCTCTATAATTAAACGGAGTTACCGCTTTCAATTCTTTTTTTATTTCAGGTGTCACTGTAAGTCCTTCAATAAATTCTTCCATTATTTCCTTGGTAATTTTATGATGAGTACGTGTTAATTTTTTTAATTTTTCATAAGGATTAGGATACCCTTCTCTCCTTAAAATGGTTTGAATGGCTTCAGCTACCACCGCCCAATTATTTTCAAGTTCATTGTTGATTTTTACTGTATTAGGAACAAGTTTCAAAAGTCCTTTTTGCAAAGAATCCATTGCGAGCATAAGGTGTGCATAAGGTACTCCCAGATTTCTCATGACCGTAGAATCTGATAAATCCCTCTGCAGTCGTGACACAGTTAGTTTTGATGATAGAAAATTAAACAGCGCCACTGAAATTTCAAAATTGCCTTCGGCATTTTCAAAGTCAATAGGATTTACTTTATGCGGCATGGTGGATGAACCCGTTTCTTCCGGATTAATCTGAAGATTGAAATAATCCATTGAAATATACATCCAGCAATCCCTTGAAAGATCTAATAAAATATTGCATATTCTGCTTGCTGAATCAAAATAAGCAGAAAGATAATCGTTATGGTCCACCTGAGTGGTATATTGACTTCTTATTAGTCCGAAGGAAGAAATGAAATTGTTCAGAATTGTTTTCCAATCCAAAGAAGGAAAAGCTACATAATGAGCGTTCATATTTCCAGTGGCTCCCCCAAATTTAGCTGATAATGGAAGCTGGTTTAATAAATCAATTTGTTTTTTAATTCGTTCTTCATACACTCGAAATTCCTTGCCCAAAAGGGTAGGAGAGGCGGGCTGTCCATGAGTATGTGCAAGCATAGGAATATCTTTCCAGCTTTCTGCCAGATTTTTCAACACGGATAATAATTGGAATGACTTTGGAAAAAAAAGTGTCTTGTGATAGTCCTTAACAATTAAAGAGTAAGCCAAACTGTTAACGTCCTGTGAAGTCAAACCAAAATGAATAAATTCTGAGACGGAGGAAAATCCCAGAGAATCAAATTTATTTTTTAAAAAATATTCTACGGCTTTTACATCATGATTTGTAGTGGATTCAAATTTTTTAATTTCTTCGGCGGACGTAAAATTGAATTGAAGATAAATGTTGCGAATTTTATCCAATGATTCTTCATTTGACATGGATTCAAGCTGAGGCAGAGGAATGTTAACTAAGGAAATAAAATATTCGATTTCTACAATTACTCGGAATTTCATCAATGCGTATTCCGAAAAAAAATCTGAATGGTCTTTTACTTTTGGATAATAACGCCCGTCAATAGGGGAGAGGGCAGTGAGTGGGGTTAGGTTCATATTAATAAAAGAAATTGGTTAAGAAATCAAATTATTATACATATTACATTACTTGATCGGTATCCGCAGATAAAATGAAAAACATAAAACATTTAACATTAAATATATAACAATAAAAAAAAAGTTAAAAATTACAGATTATAAATCAATCCGAATTTCTTAGTGGCATAATTAATAAAATACTCCGGGTTCAGCCCCTCACCGGTAAACTGTTCACAAATTTCTTCTGCGTTATATGTTTTGCCTTTACTGTGAATGTTGTCACGAAGAATAGAAAGCAATCCTTTGAAATTACCGTTTGAAATATCATTCTCGAGTGAAGGATTTTTGCGTGTGGCATACTCATAGAATTGTGCGGCATATAAACTCCCTTGAGTATAGGTTGGAAAATATCCGAATAACCCGTGAGCCCAGTGCACATCCTGTAATACACCGTGTGTAAAATCGGGTACATCAATTCCCAGATAGGATTTATATTTTTCGTTCCACAAAGAAGGTAAATCTTCCACATTAATTATTCCCGCCATGAGGTCCCTTTCCAGTTCAAAGCGAATGATAATATGAAAATGATATGTTAATTCATCCGCATTGGTACGGATTAGAGATGACTTGACTGTATTTATCATGCAGTGCCACTGTTCAATAGTTACATCATACAACTGCTCGGAAAATATTTCTTTTAATTGCGGAAAATAGAATTTCCAGAATAATTTTCCTTTTCCCACATTATTTTCCCACAAACGGGATTGGGATTCATGAATAGCCAAAGAGCAGTATTCTCCACTGGGAATTCCATATTCGTCAGGATTTAATCCCTGGTCATACAGTGCATGTCCTCCTTCGTGAATACTGCTCCATAACAATTCTTTAAAATTATCCTCTTTTACGCGGGTTGTAATTCTTACATCCAGCGGGCTAAAAGAAGTAGTGAATGGATGCATGGAATAATCCTGTCTGCCGGCTTTGAAATCATATCCCATTGCAGTCAGAACCTTGATGCTGAAATCCCATTGATTTTGTTTTGGATAAATCCGGTTTAGCGGAGAAGTGTCAATGGTTTTTGCGGAATTTATTTTAAGAATTAGTGGCACTAACTTTTCTTTTAATGCGTCAAAAATGGAAGTAACTTTTTTTACTGTGTTACCGTCTTCATATTGGTCGAGCAGTGAATCGTAGGGATGTTCTTTGAAACCAAGCAGTTGACATTCTTTCTTTTTGAGTTCCACTAATTTTTTCAACAGCGGAACAAAAGAATTAAAATCATTTTTGGGCTTTGAAATACTCCATTGACGATTACATTCAGAAATGGTTCGTGTCATTTCCATAACAAACTCCGTGGGATATTTTTTCTCACGGTCATATTCTTTTTTAACTTTTTTAACATTAACAGATTCTTTAAAAGATAAATTCTCAGAGTGAAATAACTCATCAAGAATATTTCCCAGTTCATTTTCTGTAAAAAGTTCGTGAATAATTCCTGACAAAGTTGCCAGTTGTTGTGCGCGGAAACCCGCTGATTTTTCTGGCATATACGTTTCTTCATCCCATTGCATGAGAGAAAGAATATTGCGCAGGTCGGTGACTTTGGATAGTTTGGAACGGAGGGATTGGTAATGGGGGGAAAGCATTGAATTCGGGGTTATTTGATTTGGTTGATAGTTATGGTTATATGGTTAAATAGTTAAAATGGTTAAAATGGTTAAAATGGTTAAAATGGATAAATGGTTAAATGGTTAAATGGTTAATTTTTGAGTTACAAAGCGTAAAATTAATAAAAACCATCCGATTATAAGAATTACACCACCTAAAGGAGTAATGGGCCAGAGGAATTTCCAGTTTTTAAGAACGAGTAAATAAATGGAACCGGAGAATAAAAGGGTTCCTGAAAGAAAACAAATTCCTGCAAAGTCAAGGAAATTTCCACGAAAAACATGAATGAGTAATCCTGTTAAAATCAGGGCAAGTGCATGATACATCTGATAACGAACTCCTGTTTCAAACGAGATCAGTTGTTCAGGTGAAATAGTTTGTTTCAGGCGATGTGATGCAAAAGCGCCCAGGATGACTCCGAGAAAACCAAGTATAGCGCCGGATATAAGAAAAAGAGATTTTAAAAAGGAAGGGTTTGACATATAAGGTCTGAATATTAGGTGAAAAATTTATAAATGGTTGAATGGTTAAATCGTTATATGGTTAAAATGGTTAAAATGGTTAAAATGGTTAAATGGTTGAAATGGTTAAAATGGTTAAATGGTTAAATGGTTAAAATAGTTATTTAGGCATGAACCAAAGAAGTGCAAAACCAATAAACGAAAAAATAATATTTGGCAACCAAACAGCCAATAAAGGCGGGACGCTTCCATTAGTTGCAATTGTGGATGACATAATTACGAATAGAATGTACATGAATGCAAGCAGGAATCCAATGGCAACCTGCAAACCAATTCCTCCTCTTGATTTACGGCTCGACATAACAACTCCGATTAATGTCAGAATAATAGTGGCAAAAGGATACGTAAACCGTTGGTATTTTTTTACGATGTATGGTTCCAGGTTTCCTTTTCCGCGTGCCTGTTGAGTATGAATAAACTCAGTCAGTTCAGGGCTTTTCATCGTTTCCTCTTTTTGCCAATTGCTGGAAAATTCGGTTGGGTTTAAATTGATAACTGTATCAAGGGTCTTACCATTGGTAATTTTTTCCTTCATACCTTCAAATTTTCTTATTTCAAATTGTTCTATAGTCCAGCATTTTTTATCCGTATCCCAAAACACCCGTGGAGCCATTAATTTTTTAATTAACCGGTTTTTTACAATATGTTCCATAGAAAATTTGTAACCTACATTTTCCATATTATTATAGCTTTCCATGTAAATATATGTTTCGGGACCAATTTTAAGGTGAATGTCTCTGTTTGAATAACGGTAAGGATTTTTAATATAGGCGATTTCAAAAGCAATTCTTTTTTTATTTGCCTCTGGGATAACCCATCCCATTAAATAAAAAGTAAAAATTGAAATTACTCCTGAAGAAAGAAGAAAAGGAAAAAGTAGCCGGTTGTAACTCATGCCACTACTCAGAATAGCAATTATTTCAGAATGAAAAGCAAGTTTGGAAGTCACAAAAACAACCGCAATAAATATTGTAATAGGACTTAAAATATTGGCGATGTAAGGTGCAAAATTGAAATAGTAATCATAAATGACACTGAAATAAGACACTTTTTTTTCAATGTAATCATCATTTTTTTCTACGAAGTCAATGACAATAATTACGAGCACAAGCAAGAGCATGCTGTAAAAGAAAGTTCCCAGGAATTTTCGAATTATATACCAGTCGAAGGTTTTCATAAATTATTATCAGGTATTACCGGCATCACCCTTTCAACAAACTCTCAATCTCAGGAATTCTGTTAATGTCAATCAGATAATCCCGTTCCAAGACAGGTATCACATTATAAATATTTTTTTTGAGGCAGAATTCCACATCTTTTTCGATATCAAGATTACCAAGACGCCGGAAATGGGATGAATTTTTGAGAAATTCCTTCATGTCGTTTTTAGCAAGATTATAAAGATGATAAGCGGCAAGCGTGGAATCATTTTCAATAATATAATCATATAAAAGTTCAGACGTAATGGCTCCGGCGCACACGGTATCTTCCAGATTAAATTTACCCTTCCAACCGGCACAAAACAACAGAACATCATTTTTCTCTGATCTGAGAAATTTAACTATTGCTTTCATGTTTAAGAAAGAACCGATAATAACCATTGAGGAAGCTTTGGATTTTTGAATTGCTTCCGTACCGTTTGTAGTTTTTATTATCAGGGTTTTACCTTTAATTTTCTCGCTCATAAACTCAAAAGGTGAGTTACCATATTCAAATCCATCAATGGTTTTTCCTAAATATTCAGCGGCGACCGGAAATCCAAGTTTTTTATAACGGTGACATTCTTCAACAGTGGCAACCGGAATGATTTTTTCTGCTCCGTAAGCCAGAGCAACTGTCATTGTGGAAGTTGCTCTTAGCACGTCGAGAACCACTACAATTCTATCTTCCAAATCATAAAGATGGAGTAGTTCCGGAGTAAGGCATACATCTAATTTCCGGACGGGGGGTTTTTCTGTTTTCATGGGGTTTCGGGGATTTAGATTTTATACGATTGTAATACGATTGTAATGCGATTGTAATACGGTTGTAATACAGTAGTAATACGGTTGTAATACGGTTGTAATACGGTTGTAATACGGTTGTAATACAGTTGAAATGCAAGAGTTTCAAGTTTCAGGTTTCAAGATACCATAACAAAAAAGATTTTCATCTATGGTAAAGCTTAAGCGTAACTTGAAACTTAAAACTTGAAACTTAAAACTTGAAACTTAAAACTTGAAACAATGCGGCAATTTCTCAAACCTGTATCGGACAGGTATATATCATACTTTTTTTTTATAAAAAGGAAATTTTACAATTTTAGCTTTTAAAAGTTTGTCTCTAACAGAAATAAAAATTTCATTTTCTTGTTTAGAGTTTTCTACAGTTACATAACCCATACCAATGGGTTTTAATAAACTTGGAGAATGAGTTCCGGAAGTTACATTTCCGATCATTCTTTTGTTATTATCAAAAATCTGATAATGGGAGCGGGGAATTCCTTTATCAATCATTTCAAATCCAACTAATTTCTTTTTTAAGCCCAACGATTTTTGATTTAACAAAATATTCGAGGAATTAAATTCTTTTGTAAATTTTGTAATCCATCCCAAACCGGCTTCGAGTGGGGTAGTGTCATCATCAATATCTTTTCCATATAAACAGTATCCCATTTCGAGACGTAAAGAATCTCTGGCGCCTAAACCAATGGGTTTGATGTCAAATTTTTTTCCGGTTTCAAAAATTGCGTTCCAGATTTTTTCGGAATGAATTTTATCAAAAAAGATTTCAAAACCGGGTTCACCGGTGTATCCGGTTGCGGCTATCAGCACATTATCTATCCCAGCCAACGTTCCTTTAATAAAAGAGTAATAAGAAACTGACGAAAGATTTATTTCAGTTAATTGCTGTAAAACAGTTAAAGCATCGGGACCTTGGACTGCCAGCAAAGTAGTTTTTTCAGAAATATCAATCATTTCAACTCCCATTGTATTGTGTTTACATAACCAGTTCCAGTCCTTTTCAGTATTTGAAGCATTTACTACCAGCATATAAACATCTTTTTCGAGGCAGTAAACAATCAGGTCATCTACAATTCCTCCTTTTTCATTGGGGAAGCAGGAATATTGGGCTTTTCCGGGTGTAAGCACAGAGGCATCATTCGAAGTGCATCGTTGTATTAATTCAAGGGCATGGGGACCTTTAAGGATAAACTCTCCCATGTGTGAAACATCAAAAACTCCTACATGGTTTCTGACACAATTATGCTCTTCTATAATTGAAGTATAGGAAACAGGCATATACCAACCTCCAAAATCAATCATTCGGGCACCTTTTTGTTGGTGAATTTTACTAAGAGGAACTTCTTTCATTTTTGTTTTATGGCGGTTTTTTCGATAAGAAAACCAAGAGCAAATATTCCGGAAGCGGTTAATAGGGTAGTCATATCAACCAGGTCACCTTCCAGAAACAGGGCTTTGAAAAGGCCGTAGCCAAGAATTAAAAAGCCTAGGGCTTCAAGGGTTTTAGCAAAATAGAAATAAAATGCAGTCATTCGGGGGGTAAAGGTAGGAAATTTAAGGGAATTTAATATTGAATAAAGGAGCAACGGAATAATGAGTTATGGGATGAACTAATTAGATTTTTATTCATACCTTCGTGATTTAAAACTAAACAAAAAAACCATGTCACGAATAATTAAATGCGGTCTAATTCAGGCCTCAAATCCCGTTCATCCTGATGAATCTATTGAGAAAATACGTCAGGGCATGTTAGATAAACACTGCAAAATGATTGACTCGGCGGCACAGCAAGGAGTAAAGATTATATGTTTGCAGGAGATTTTTACGGGTCCTTATTTTTGTGCTGAACAAAAAACCCGTTGGTATGAGTTAGCGGAAGATTTTAATAATTCTCCAACCATACAATTAATGCAGGAATATGCAAAAAAACATTCTATGGTAATTGTGGTTCCGATTTACGAAAAGGAAATGACCGGCATCTATTATAACACAGCCGCCGTTGTTGATGCAGATGGTAAATATCTTGGTAAATATAGAAAAAATCATATACCGCAAGTGAATCCTGGCTTTTGGGAAAAATTTTATTTTAAACCGGGGAATCTCGGGTATCCCGTATTTAAAACAATGTATGCGAGCATAGGCGTTTATATTTGTTATGACAGGCATTTCCCGGAAGGAGCAAGAGCGCTTGGATTAAATGGTGCGGAAATCGTTTTCAATCCATCTGCAACGGTAGCCGGATTGTCTGAATATCTCTGGAAGATAGAACAACCGGCTCATGCGGTTGCCAATGGATATTTTGTTGGAGCAATTAATAGGGTAGGGAAGGAGTCGCCCTGGAACATTGGTGAATTTTATGGGCAGAGTTATTTTATTGACCCTCGCGGGCAATTTCTCTCCATCGGCTCACGCGATAAAGATGAAGTAGTAATTGCTGATTTGAATCTTGATTTAATTGCTGAAGTCAGAAATACCTGGCAGTTTTTCAGGGACCGAAGACCGGAAACCTATGGAAACCTGGTGAGTTTGTGATTTCATTCCCGCATTAGCCCTAATCTTATGAATGAATTTGATGTCACCATGAAAGAAGATCATACATCTTCTCCACTCTACAGCGAGGATCTCGCTCCAGTGCCACAAAATAAACGGACATGGAATGTATGGAATCTCACTGCGCTATGGATTGGAATGGCAGTTTGTATTCCTACCTATATTCTTGCTTCGTACATGATACGCACCGGGCTATCCTGGTTTGAGTCACTAATTATCATAGGATTGGCGAATGTGGTTATTACTTTACCTATGGTTTTGAATGGACACGCTGGTGTCAAGTATGGTATTCCCTTTCCGGTTCTGGGGAGAGCGGCTTTTGGAACAAGAGGTATTCATTTACCTTCTTTTGTCAGAGGAATAGTTGCTTGCGGATGGTTTGGCGTTCAGACGTGGATTGGGGGGCTTGCCATCTATGCAATATATAATGCCACTACCGGACAGGCAAGTGTCACCGGATTGGATGCAGGAAAATTTATTTGTTTTTTTATTTTCTGGATTATTAATATTTATTTTATATGGAAAGGGACTGAAAGTATAAAATGGCTTGAAGATTACTCGGCGCCAATATTAATTATCATAGGTGTGATATTAATCGGTTGGGGATGGGGTAGCGTAGGAAGTTTCAGAAACGTTTTAACAAACGGGAGACAAACTGAAAAACCGGGAGCTTTTTTGGAAAAAAATAATACTTCTTCCGGAAATACTTATAAGCTGGTTTTAAATCCGTTAAGAGATAAAGATGGAAAATTAAAGGCGGAAAAATTCCGTTATGGAATAATTGAAACAAACGGAAAAATTTTATGGTCAACCTGGTCTGATCTTAATGAAAAAAATTCCATATCAATTTCTCCGTGGCAGATTTCTGACACTACTTCGTTTAACCAGGGAAAAACAGGAATCAAAGTTCAATATAAAAAAACAGGAACTATTCCTGAAAATGACATACTCAGCAGCGAGGTTGAATTCAAATTTACAAGTGTCACTATAGGTTCAAAAATTTGGGAATATATTTTATGGTTTACAGCCATGGTTGGATTTTGGGCAACCATGTCTATCAGTATTTCCGATATTACGCGTTATGCTAAGACACAGAAAGACCAGATTGCCGGTCAGTTTCTCGGATTGCCCGGCACTATGATTTTTTATTCTTTCGTTGGAATTTTTGTCACGTATGCCGCATCGTTGATTTTTCCCGATATTTTAACTTCGGAAGATGCCCCTTGGGATCCGGTGTCACTGATTTCACGATTTAAAAATCCCTGGGTAGTCGTATTTTCACAAATTGCCATGCTGATTGCAACGCTGAGCACAAATATTGCGGCAAATGTAATTGCTCCTGCTAATGTTTTTTCAAACTTAATGCCCGGTAAAATCAGTTTCCGGATGGGAGGGGTTATTACAGGACTCATCGGAATTATTATTTGTCCCTGGTGGTTGCTGGATCAAATAAGCGGTTTCCTGATATTTGTAAGCGGCTTGCTGGGACCTGTAGTTGGAATTTTGCTTTGCGATTATTTCGTGATTCGCAAAACAAAACTGATACCCGACGAATTGTATAAAGTGAATGGCATTTATTCCTTTGGGAAATCCGGTATTAATAGTAAAGCAATGATTGCATTATTTGCAGGGGTTTTATTTGCCTTAATCGGAAAATGGATTCCTTCATTAAATTTTCTATTCAGTTTGTCATGGTTTTCAGGATTCTTTGTTTCCTTTATAGTTTATTGGGGATTGATGCAAAAAGGGAAAGAAATTGTAAAATAGTAAATACCAAAAGTGTTTTGACTTTCGAAAAGTTGGTAATATTTTGCAAAAATGTTAAATGGTTAAATGGTTGGTGTCACTACAAAATATTCTTTGATTTAATGATAAAATACATCACGCACTCACAAATTGACAAACAGAAGTGGGATCACTGCATCAAAAATTCACCGGTATTTCTTCCATACACTTATTCATGGTATCTGGACATTGTGTCACCCGGCTGGGAAGCATTGATACGTGGTGACTATGAATTTATAATGCCACTTACAGGTTCCAGAAAATTTGGAATCAATTATGTATTTCCACCAACATACTGCCAACAGCTCGGTGTAATCCCTGCCCACGAAAAAAATCAATTTGAAATAGATGATTTCATTTGTTCAATCCCTGATAAATACAGTTATATTTCAATTTTTCTTAATCGTAATAATATAATTACAAATCCATCACTTGTTGATAAAATTCATTATGGCACTAACTATGTATTAAATATGAACGAATCTTATCAGACAATATCCAAACATTATTCAGAAAACACAATAAGAAATATAAAAAAAGCCATTAAGAGAGAAATTGAATTTACTGATAAACCGATTTCAGCCCTTGAATGGTCACAGCACAAAATTGAAATGATATATGAAAAAAAAATCCAACTCCGTAAGAAGTATGCATATAGGATTGCAGACCTTATAAATTTAGAAAATAAAGAAAAACAGAATTTGTTTTATACTGCCTATAACCATTCAAATAACATAATATCTGGTTTGTTAGTAATGATTATCAGTAAGACGGCAATGATATTTTCATTTTCAAAAAAAGAAGGGAAAGAATCAAGGGCTTATTTTATGTTGTTAGACAAATTTATCAAAGAATATGCAGGGAAAATTAATACATTGGATTTCATGGGTTCCAATATACCAGGAATTGCCTATACCAATGAAGGTTTTGGAGGTGTGCCTGTGAAGTATCCGGTTATTGAGATTAACCGCTTGCCCAGGTGGGTTAATTTTTTTCGAAGGATGACTAAAAAAAGCCGGTGAAGCCATAGTCATCCAGCAAATTTTTTCCACGGCATGCTTTCACTGCCAATTGGTCGCACCTTTCATTTTCTATATGACCGGCATGTCCCCTGATCCATTGGAACTTTACATTTTGTTTTCTGAAAATTTCTAAAAATCTTTTCCACAAATCCCCGTTTTTTTTATCTTTAAAATTTTTTATCTCCCATTTGAATAGCCATCCTTTTGTAACAGCATCAACTACGTATTGAGAATCTGTTACAATTAATACGTCTAAGTAATTTTTTTTAAGCGCTTCAAGTCCTGCTATAACAGCTAATAATTCCATCCTGTTATTGGTTGTTTTAAGAAACCCCTGTGATAATTCTTTCCGGTAGTTTTTATGCGTTAAAATAACGCCATAACCACCGGGTCCGGGGTTTCCGGAACAAGCACCATCGGTATATATTTTAATTGGTGACACCGGGTTTGAGTGATTAGTAGTGGATGAATAAAATAATTGAATGTTGAAAAATTATTTGCATTATTATAGCTATGTAGTTAAATGGTTAAATTGTTAGATGGTTAAATTGTTAAATTGTTAGATGGTTAAATGGTTAAAATGGTTAAATTGTTATATAGTGATTATTTTATCAACGTAAAAAACCGTTTCCAGCGGATTTTACTGAAAACATTTTCTTCTTTATCTAAGGATAACCATACAAGCATGGCTTTTCCTACAATATGGTCTTCGGGAACAAAGCCCCAGAATCGTGAATCTAAAGAATTGTGCCTGTTATCTCCCATCATAAAATAATAATTCTGTTGAAAAGTATATTCACTTGTTTCTTTTCCATTAATATAAAGTTTATTATCACGGATTTCAGCACCTGGATTTTTCTCATATTTTGTAATAATTCGCTCATAGATTGATATATTTTCAGGATTAATTTTAACTTTTTTGCCTTGTTTGGGTATTTCAAGTGGACCATAATAATCGCAGTTCCAATCCAACGTAGATGAATGTGGGAAAACAGAAGCATCGCTTTCATGAGCATTTCTTATCAACGGATAAACCGATGTGACATTAGAAAAATTTTTAAATTGGTCTGCTTTTGAAGGAGAAGTAAGCATCACATACCCTCCAGGTGCCATTGATTTCTCAGAAATATCATTTTTCTTAAAAATTTTGTTGTTAATCATGCTACCATCTGTTTCAACCACATATCGAAACTGAAAATTGGGAGGATTTTCCAACGGTTTTCCATTAATAAACACCTGAGTATTTTCAACTTTAATAACATCACCCGGAATCCCCACACATCTTTTAATATAATTCGTTTTTAAATCGGTCGGATACTCGTCTTCCATTGGATAATTAAAAACTACTACATCGTTATTTTTAATTTTTGCGAAACCGGGTATTCTGAAGTAAGGCAGTTTTATCCAATCGAGGTAGGAAGGAATTTTATCGAAAATTCCCCATAATTTTTGGTGGGTAAGAGGAACCTGAAGGGGAGTCATTACAAACCGAGGACCGTAGTGAACTTTGCTTACAAAGAGAAAATCACCCACCAACAAAGATTTTTCCATTGAGGAAGTAGGAATGGTAAATGCCTCAAATACAAATGCCCGGACGATAGTGGCTACCACGACTGCAAAAATTATTGCGTCGAACCATTCGCGAAGAGCAGATTTTTTTTTAGTGGGTTTGTTTTCCATAATTAATAAAGTTTGGTTATTGCGTTTCTGTTCAGTCAAAGCTAAAAAAATAAAATTTAGCCACTGATTACTCGGATTAATGTTATAAAAGATCTCAAAACCGTTTTTAATCAGTGGCTAAATATTTTTTTTCTTGTTCAATTAGTGGTTTAATTAATTTAGGGATTGAGCAGTAAAATTACTGCTCAAAATTATCATCAAATAACAAATCGTCCATTCCGAGTACTCCTGAATTTGAAATACAAAATTCTCCTGCCATAATTGCTCCCATGGCGAAACATTCTCTGTCATTAGCATGATGACTTATTTTTAAATTTTCCAACGGAGAAAGGTAGCTTACGCAGTGATCGCCGGTAATGTTTCCTTCACGAACAGATTCTATGTAAATAATATCATGACTTGGAGGAATACCCGGTTGATTCAGCTGCCATTTATTTTTAGCAGGATGATTAGCGATAATTCCCTGTGCTAAAGCCATGGCTGTACCACTTGGAGCATCTTTTTTCTGGGTATGATGTTCTTCGCGTATTGATACATCGAATTCAGGATAATGGCTCATCAATTTTGCAAGAAACTCATTGATTTTAAACAGAACATTTACCCCAATGCTGTAATTAGAAGTATAAAAAAAAGTTCCATTCTTCTTATTACAGAAATTTTCAATTTCATTTTTTTTTTCAATCCACCCGGTTGTGCCGGCTACCACAGGAATATGCTTTTCAAGGCAAATTTTTATATTTTCAAATGCGGTAGAAGGTGTTGAAAATTCCATAGCAATGTCAACATCTTTTTTTGAAATTTGCTTAAGTAAATCAGTATTACCTGAATTTATTCTATATACAATCTGATGTTTTCGAAAAGGGGCAATTTTCTCAATGGCTTTACCCATTTTGCCGTAGCCGATTAGTAGGATTCTCATGGTTTAAAAAGGGGATAGGGGTATAGGGGTATAGGGGTATAGGGGTATAGGGGTATAGGGGTATAGGGAAATTGCGCCCAAAGATACTATGATTTTAAGTATAATTAATTTTTCAAATCAGAAATCTAATTTAAAGCCCAATCCAATGGTTGGATTTATATTAACTCCTGAATAGTACCAATTCAATCTTGGTTCAATGCTCAGGAGAAGGTCATTATTTAATTCCATTTGCATTAAATGGGCATCTACAATAGCATCAAGAATATTTGAAAAGTAAACCCCAAATGCGATAATGATGGTAAGGTCCCTGTTACGGAGGTAATATTCCTTTAGTGTGACAAGATTTTCTACTGTATATTTAATATCAGAACCGCCGGCATATTCAGGATCAAAGATATCAAACGTCAAGCTATCTTCGTCTATTCTGACTTTATAGGCGTTGGTAAATTCATGATAATATTTATTATTGAAAGTTATGGAATAGACAATTCCGGCAACTCCAGCATATAAGATGGCAACTTTCCATATTTTCCGGTTGTATATTTGTCCGGCTCCGGGTAGAGCAGCAGATAGCCAGCCGGCTAATTTAGGATTCTGTTCCGGATGAGCTTTCTTTTGACTATGAATTCTAAGTGTGTCATTTTCCTGAGCTGAGGAAAAAAAAGTCAAATAGAAAAGGAAAAATGGGATTAAAAAAATTTTCATGAATTATGGTTACTTTCGTGATCAGTATAAACATTTGTAAACCTCACATGCTTTTGTAAAGACACGGTGCACCGTGTCTTTACAAAAGTACTATTTCCTTATTCATGAAAAAAATTATCAACAATCTTATTGAATATTCTACCCAGCAATTTCATTTTGTATTTTTGATTTGCATGGCTGTTTTTCTTTCTATCTGTATTTCCATTAATTATTATTTTGATTTTGAACACAAGGTGCTTGATACGATAACTCAGTCATGGTTGCAGGTTTCAAGCTACTTTTTATTTTATGCATTGGCATATTTTCCGGTTTTTATCGGCTACTGTTATTTTTTTAACAAACAAAACCTATTGAAAAATTACACCTTCTGGCTGAGTTCTGCAGTAGGAATTCTCACATTAAGCATAAATAGTTCAATGCATTTTCAATATTGGATGGCTAAATTTATGGTTTCTGCTGATTTAACATATTGGGTGGCTAAATGTCTGAGAAATCTTTTTTCCTCTCTTCAGATTTTTACTTGCTTATACCTGTTTTGGTTTTTTTATGATAGAAAAAAAGAAATTTTTTATGGTTTTACCTTAAAAGGATTTCATTTTTCTCCTTATTTAATTATGTGGTTTATCATGCTCCCTTTAATATTTTGGGCATCCTTTCAACCGGACTTTCTGGCAAAATATCCAACGTACAAGGGCTCAACCGCTGAGTCATTTTTAGGGATGAATTATTTATTTACACTTGGAATTTATGAATTATTTTATGGATTTGATTTTACGTTTATAGAATTGTTGTTCAGAGGTTTTTTTGTGATAGGAATAGCAAGAATTATTGGACCATCCGCCGTATTTCCCATGGTATCCATGTATTGTTTTCTGCATTTTGGCAAACCTCTCGGAGAGTGCGTGAGTTCTGTTTTTGGCGGCTATATTCTGGGAGTAATCGCTTTGTATTCACGAAATATTTTCGGAGGTGTTTGTATTCATATAGGGGTGGCGTGGACGATGGAACTATTTGCTATTTTGCAAAAGCATTAAAAATTCCCAGCCTTTTCTTTTGCGATTTCAAGATCAATTTCTTTGCGTCTTCTTGCCATAGCGTGACTTAACATGGTTGACTCAAGTAGAGATTCTATTGGTTTTAAGAGTAATGCGATGGTTCCTTTAAAAGCGAATCCCACCAGAAATGATTTGGTATATTGCTCGACGATGGGTTCTATTAATCCTTCAGATATGATAAATAATCCTATCGCTATTATTAAAACAAGTGTCGTAGCTTTTTTACTTATTTTTGCTTTTGTTAGCTCATCAATGGTATGACGTAACTCAATATTCTTTTTCTGAAGAAGTAGATTGGCATTGTTGAACTTGTTCTGAAGACGGTCTGAAACCTTCGTAATAATCTTTGATTGATTTAAAAGCTCTTCGTATTCATTCATCAGGTAGTTCAGCTCTTCCTTTAATTTTTCGGGTGAAACATCCTCTTTTTCACAAATCTCAGCCGCGTGCCGGATTATGGCGTTCTCACTTTCAAATAAATGCAATTTATCATTTTTGTCCATAGTTATACTAAAAGAAAATGGGTACAGGGGTATAGGGTATAAGGGTATAGGGGCTAAACCTTTATACCTTATACCCCTATACCTTATACCCCTATACCTCTATACCTCTATACCTTTATACCTCTTACTCCTCAGGGGGTATCATTATTATTTCAAATTCGGATATTTTGACAATACCTCTGAAATCAACTCCTGCATCGTACATATCATCATCACCATCCTCGTAATACCAATTTACTTTCAATGTGCCTTTTTTATCATCAGTAATTCTTTTCAAAGCTCTGAGCGAATCAAGAATACATTTTGTAGAACTTGTATTAAAATAATCAAGACAAAAGTGCGCTTCTGTAAATGACTTAGGATCGGAAGTGTATTGCTGTAACCAATCAAGAACGGGTCCCCAGAAGCCGATAGTATTTTCGGGGATTGAACGACCTTTAATTTCAATCTTTCCTGTTTCATGGTCAAGATTGACTTTAGGCGTCCTTGAGGTAGCTTCAACCTGAAATTTCTGTATAGGTGAATTCATAATATTATGAAGTTATAATGCTGGTTTTTAAACTGAAAAATGAATATACATCGTTAACTGTCTGGAAATAATACTCAAGTTTTTGACCGGTTCTCCGCGCAATATCAATGATTCCCAATCCACCACCCCCCTTGCTGTTTAAACCGGAGTTGGATAAAATATCATTATATAAGTTTTCAAGCCCTGCTTTGTCAAGGGCATTAATTTTATCGAGGCGGTTTCTGAGCATCTCGGCATTTTCATTCAGTAAATGGTTTCCTGTAACTATATAATATCCGGAATCCTCTTTCCAAATCATTAAAATGGCAGAACGGGTATCAGAAACTTCTGGATCATTTATCCCATTATTCCCGATTTCATCCACATGATGATACAGGTTTTGCAAACATTCTACCAGAACATTAAATACTTTTTTCTTAACCTTTACGCTTTCTTCAAGTTGTTCCAGCTTGTTCTCGATAATCTGCAAGACAGTGCTAATTAATTCAGAAGTGACTTCCCCTTTAAAAGTAAGCATCACATTATTTTGATGCATCTTTTGGTACAAGTCATAAATATCAGGAAGACCAAAAAAGGGCATGTTTTGTTTTTTTGACAAAGGTAAACTAATTATACTGAATTCCAAACTATATGCTGTAATACGGTTGTAATGCGGTTGTAATACGGTTGTAATGCGGTTGTAATACGGTTGTAATGCGGTTGTAATACGATTGTATTACCATTGTATTATCACTGTATTACTACTGTTTTCCCTCAATCTTCTGTATTTTTGCGTTTTTAATATCGCCTCTCTTGGACAATCCAACCCCACAAAATTCAAAATCTGTAATTCGTCTGCCTGTATATCTTGCCATCGGAATAGTGATAGGAATACTGCTGGGAACAAATTTTTTTTCTTCCGACAAGAATCCTTCTAAGCCGGATAAACTCACATTACGAATATCGGAGGTTGTAAATTTTATAAGACAGAATTATGTTGACACGGTTAATGCTGAGTTATTAACAAACAATGCCATAGAAGGGATTTTGGCAAAACTCGATCCTCATTCTACCTATATTGCACGCGAAGAATTCAGCACCGCACATGAGGATTTAGACGGCAATTTTGAGGGCATTGGCGTTGAGTTTAACATTATTCATGACACCGTTTATGTAGTGGCTCCTTTGAGTGGGGGACCCTCCGAAGCGCTGGGTATTCGGGCAGGAGATAAAATAATCAAGGTAGAAAAAGAAACGATTGCAGGGATAGGAATAAACAGTCGGGGTGTCATGAAAAGATTGAGAGGTAAAAAGGGAACGGTTGTGAACGTAGGAATACAACGAAAGGGAGTAAAAAAATTATTAAATTTTAATATTCGCAGGGATAAAATACCTACCAATTCCGTTGAGGTTTCTTACATGATTGATTCCAATACCGGATATATAAAAATAAGCCGTTTTGCCTTGACCACGCACGATGAATTTGTAAAAGCGCTCAATGAATTGAAAGAAAAAGGCATTACACAACTGTTGATTGATTTGAGGAATAATCCGGGTGGTTACATGAACCAGGCAGTTGAAATAGCAGATGAATTAATAACAGGAAATAAATTGATAGTATATACCCATGGCAGAGAAGAAAAATATAATGATAAGAGCTTTGCGGGTAGAAAAGGTCTTTTCGAGGATGGAGCTTTGGTAATTTTAATAGATGAGGGAAGCGCGTCTGCTTCCGAAATTGTGGCGGGCGCCATTCAGGATAATG
>Ga0156225_122_pt1 | contig 26810 bp, 20 predicted proteins | sample RifCSPlowO2_12_FD_107873 | JGI IMG/M metagenome (GOLD analysis project Ga0156225, IMG submission 107873) | Bacteroidetes bacterium RIFCSPLOWO2_12_FULL_37_12 | reverse complement strand
TCCAAAATTCGAAATTCTTCAGGCCAATCATGCAAATTTGTATCTTTTTCAGCTTTATCACGCCAATGGAGTTTAAGAGCTCTTTCTGTGCGTTCAACTTGCTGCATCGCTGATGCAAGAGTACTTCTGGATTCTTCAGGATCACTGATTGATCCAAGTTCAACCTTACTTACTGCACGCACTGGTGATTCCAATATCATATTTTGCAAAAGAATCATAAGGGTTTGTTCATATGCAAACCATCTATGTTCTATAAGAGTTCTTTTTAGGAATTCTGTATCTATCGCAAAAAACTCACTTCTTGGTTTAGTTGTAATACTACGGATACCTTTTGCTTCTGCAGGGAACCAATTATAAAGCAAACCGTAAGTACCGTATGTGTCAATTAATTGCTTGGCACTATTCAGTGGTACTTCTATTTCTCCAAGACAAAGGCTACATTCCTTTCTACATACTCTGCTTGGAATTAAAGGAAGTCTTTCGAGTGCTTCTAAACCTTCCTTAGTCGAGTAATTGAAATCGCCAGGAATAAGCCAATATATATCATCATTTTGGCTATCGGAATTTTGCAAGGCATCACCCAAACCACGAAGCCACATTGCACAAGTGTCTATAGCCCATGTATAAATAATTTCCGAGTTAGGACTGATAATATCATTTATTGCTTTTTCATATGCCTTCTCTTTTTGAATATCAATCTTACTTCGATGCAAAGTTTGGTTATTTATCACCGTAATAGGTTTGGAGAAGTTATTATCTTCTAATAACTTTTTCAGTTTTTCATAGAGATGATTGATGCTCTCAACATTTTTAGGTTGGACGAAAGGATAAATAACAATAGGATGTATCTTTCTTTTACTTTCCTTTTCAACGATTACAATTTCTTCTTTTGCTTCTTTCATGATTTAAAATTTTTAATTTTTCAACTATTTTCGGTTTTCGGCATCTCCGTTTGAATTAGCTTACAATTGAATAAGCACGGTTGGTGGTTCGGGTCAATTTCTGATAACGTACATATATAATTAATAAATCTACACAAAGCCAACAATTATCCCCTGGCTTTATGTAACTATCATTATACTTTATATACGCAAATGTAAATAATTAAAACCATAAATTCAACAATATGTTAATTTAATCATAAATTGGTGGTTACTATTCACTCCCACCCATAATTTAGCCGTTTAGTCATTTTGGGTTATTTACATTTAATTGTAGATAAAAAAAGTTTTCAAGAGCAACCATTCAATAAAAAGGCATAGATATTTGCATCAAATTTATTTTATGGAAGTTCACGAAAGATATATACCAATCCGAAACAGGTTTGCGAAATTTTAAAAAAAATGAAAAAATGGAATGTTGGAAAAATGGGAGCGAAAACCCAATATTCCAATATTCCAACATTCCAATATATTCGCATACCTGCGTCTGATGGGTATATATTATTTTCAAAAACGGAGTACGAACAGCTACGCGCGGAAAATGAACGCTTTTGCACAGAAAACGAAAAGCTGTCTATGGCATTGTAAATTGCCCCTGAATGTTATAATTTTCGTACCTTTGCACTTCATTCCGGACAAAAATGAAAACAAAAGCATGTTTTTTCGTGTGCTTGATGCAACTAGTTTGCATTAGCATCCCAGATTTTTCCCTCGCTCAACCCTGCCCTGTAACTGCAGGATTTTCTACAAGCGATTCCATAACCTGTAGCGGCAAGGCGGTCATTCTCACCAACACAAGCCAAAATAGCTATTCTCAAAATTGGTACATCAATGGAATATTATCGGATTCTACGTTAAATTTTATTACCGTATTTCCTGTGCCGGGAGTCAAACAAATAATGCTGATTGCTTATGACTCAACTTGTGCCGACACCCTTGTAAAAACTTTTCAGATAAAACCATCTCCGGTACTTACACTTACCGGTGACACTGCGGTTCAATTTGGTTCCAGTGTCACTCTGAATGCGGGCGGAGCTGACAATTATTTCTGGAGCAACGGATTATCGGGCGCTCAGATAACAGTGTCACCCACTGTCACTTCAACGTTCTCTGTCATGGCTGGCAACGATGGCTGTGTGGATGTGGGTTATGTAAAAATAATTGTTCTGAATTCCAATAAGCCCTTTTTTCACTTCTCAACAAGGTTTTATGCCGAAAAAGCACAGAATCTGAATCCAATGGGTTTATGTAACACTGCCTTGTTCGAAAAAATAAGTTGTGTCAATCCGCTTGATTCCGTTGAAATTCTTGGCGAATGTGCAGATGCAAAAAATCAAACATTTTCAAGCACTGCTCCCTCCGGTTTTCGCTTAGATCTTGATAACTTTTCATTAAGTTTCAGGGAATCTTTTGATGCAAACCGTAAAAAAATTATTTATTCAAAAGGGACAGGTAAAATTCAGCGATTTAACACCACCTCCTCTCAATGGGAGACAGCATTGGAATTAGATGATTTGAACCTGCAATTTTTAACGGGTTGCCGGAATTTACTGCATGGTAAGATGCATGGAAATATTACAGGAGGTAATGCTTCTTTAATGAATGAATTTGCATTACCCGGGTTTCCTATCGTTCAAGTCACCGCTGAGATTACACGATTTGATACGCTTCAAAGCGGTTCCTTTGAAGAGTATGCTGTAGAATTTGATTTCTATCCTGTACAAACACCAAGCATAACGCAAGGCGCGAGTGTCACCGGTACCGGAAATACATTGAATTTCGGACCCACCGGTGTAAGTTTAAATTTCGACTCTTTCATTAATTCTTCCGGTTCCGATTCAAGTTTTGCTACGGTTACCTGGTTCCCGTTTGCTCCTCCCCATGACGGAATTTCAGATACCCTTGCCACCATTTTCAACAACGATTACTGGGAAATCGGTTCTACCCTCGATTCCATGAATTTTGAAGTTTGTTTTACGTATGATTCTACAAAGTTTCATACCAACAATATGGATATGCTGACCATAACCGTTCAAAAAAAACCGGGTGACCCCTTAACCGTGTTAGATTTAAAACCCTATAAAAAAAGTGGCAACCTTATTTGTGTCAAAGCAGACCATTTCAGCAATTGGTCATTGGGTGTCACTAAACCGGATGCACGGGTAAAAATTGATACGGCGTATGATAATTCAGGAAATCAAACGGAATTTATCTTCAGTAATTTTGAAGAAAGCGGAATCAATGTGGGGCTGAATTTACCTGCAGGAATTATTGATACCGTTCTATTTGACCGGTTTGAAATAAATCCGGGAGGAGACATGCCGGCAGGTGTAAAAAAATTCTTAGGCGCATTCTGGGAATTTAAAACCTCTTCCGATTATTGCACTATTTTAGACATATCAGATTCCACGGTTCCTGACTTCTCTGCCCATGGAAATCAAAGAGTCCTTTATCGTCCTGACCCTATCACCGACTGGACAGAGATACCAGCCACGCGGGTACGGAGAGGAATGAAAGAACAACTTCGGGTACTTATTGACACAAACATTCGCAGAAAAGGACAATACCTTTTGGCAGAGGCAGAAAATTCCATTCCCTTTTTTGAAGCCGGAGTAATGATTGATACTGCCTGTGCCGGAACAGCAGTGAAATTTATTCCTGTGTTGTCAGGGGGTGTTCCTCCCTTTACTTTTTCATGGTCAGGCGAATCAAATTTTAGTTCTGCCTTGCAAAGTCCTGAACATATTTTCGATGTCACCGGTGCATATAATTTTCAGTTAAATGTTAAAGATAGAAATATGGGTGAAGCCATTTATAATGGAATTGTAACTATTGATTGCATGACAGGTATCCGGGAAGAAAATGAAACTCCTTATTTTGAAGCCATTTCCGATTTAAGCAATGAAAAACAAATTTTATTGAAATACAAAACATCCAATCCGTTACCGGTAAATTTATCCGTTTTTGATGTGATGGGAAAATTAGTACATGCTGAAAAAATAAACATACAGGGGGATGGCATTCAACCTGTTTCTCCACGTAATCTTCCGACTGGCATCTATATGGTTAAAATTGACTACTTTTCCCGTTTTACCATTAAGCGGGTGATTGTTTACTAAGTAAGGGTTTGTAACAAATAACCCTTTAAAATTTTTCTGCTTTGAAAAAACATTTAAAAACTTTATTTTTGTAGAAAATAAAGTCATTCTATTGACGCTAAAGAGATTCCTAATAAAGACCAACCCTTTAAATACACCTCATGAAATACCAGCGAGTAATGCTCAAACTGAGCGGTGAAGCCCTAATGGGCAATCTCAAACATGGGATTGACCCAACAGTTTTAACTCAGTTTGCTAAAGAAATTAAATCAGTATTGGAAAAAGGAGTCGAGGTGGCTGTAGTAATCGGTGGAGGAAATATTTTCCGTGGAGGTGATGATACCGGAATTGAAAGAGCACAAGGTGATTACATGGGAATGTTAGCAACTGTTATCAATGCCATGGCATTGCAGGATTCATTGGAAAGAGTGGGTGTGAAAACAAGATTGCTGTCAGCAATTAAAATGGAACAAATTTGCGAACCATTTATTCGCAGAAGAGCCATTCGTCACCTTGAAAAAGGAAGGGTAGTAATATTCGCCGCAGGTACCGGGAATCCCTATTTCACTACCGACTCTGCCGCCAGTTTAAGAGCGGTTGAAATAGGAGCCGACGTAGTACTTAAAGGTACCCGGGTGGATGGAATTTACTCTGCTGATCCCGAAAAAGACCCCAATGCAACACGGTTCAATAATATTTCTTATGACGAGGTCTATAGAAAAGGATTGCACATTATGGATCTTACTGCCATTACTCTTTGCAATGAAAATAAACTTCCCATCATTGTTTTTAACATGAATAAACCGGGAAATTTTCTCCGGGTGGTGGAAGGAGAAAACGTGGGAACACTGGTGAGTGTGTGAAATCGTAAATCTAAAATCGTAAATCGTAAATCTAATTAACATGGAAGAACTCGAACTCTATCTCTCCGATGCCGACGACAGAATGAAAAAAGCCGTGAAACATGTAGAAGCAGAACTCGCAAAACTACGTGCCGGCAAAGCACACCCTTCCATGCTCGAGGGAATTAAGGTGGATTATTATGGCTCCATGATGCCCATAAATCAGGTTGCCAATGTTAATACCCCAGACCCAAAGTGCATTGTAATAATTCCATGGGAAAAAAATATGCTTTCCATAATTGAAAAAGCTATAAAAGACAGCAACCTCGGATTAAATCCAATAAAAGAAGCTGACTTGATCAGATTATCACTTCCTCCGCTTACTGAAGAACGCAGAAAGGTTTTTGTAAAACAAGCGCATAATGAAGCGGAGAACGGAAAAGTTGCCATCCGTAGCATCCGGAAAGAAACCAATGAAGAATTAAGAAAATTAATGAAAGACGGGATATCGGAGGATGCAGTGAAAAAAGCCGAAACCGATGTGCAACATCTTACCGACCGTTATACTAAAAGTGTTGATGACTTGCTGGTATTGAAGGAGAAGGATTTGATGACGGTGTAACTGGTTATCCCAGATTGCGCAAACTCATTTTAAATTTATATTTTCAAACCTCTAAATCCTGATACACCCATGATGAGAAAAATCAATTCTTTCGAAGAATATAAAAAGGAATATCAACAAAGCGTTGAGAATCCAGAAAAATACTGGGCTGAAAAAGCCGAATCGTTTGTCTGGCATAAAAAGTGGGACAAAGTGCTTGAATGGAATTTTTCGGAACCGGAAGTAAAATGGTTTCAGGGTGGAAAGTTGAACATTACGGAAAATTGTCTCGACAGACATCTCGCATCCCAACCCGATAAAACAGCTATTTTATGGGAACCCAATGAACCCGATGCACAAACCCGTACATTAACCTATAGGGAATTACATCAGGAAGTTTGTAAATTTTCAAATGTATTAGTAAAGAATGGAGCCGGAAAGGGTGACCGTATATGTATTTATATGCCTATGGTTCCTGAAGCAGTAGTTGCCATACTTGCCTGTGCCAGAATCGGGGCTATACATTCCGTAGTATTTGCCGGTTTTTCGGCGATGTCTCTTTCCGACAGAATCACTGACTCAACCTGTAAAATGGTCATTACTTCTGATGGAGCTTACAGAGGACCCAAACAAATTCCTATAAAAGATATTGTTGACGAGGCGCTGGTTAGCTGCCCTTCTGTAAAAAATGTAATTGTATTAAAAAGAACAGGACAAACAATTAAATGGATGCCTGGAAGGGATTTATGGTGGGGGGATGAAATGAAAAATATTTCTTCCACAAACACAGCAGTGGAAGTAGATGCTGAAGACCCACTTTTTATATTATATACATCCGGCTCTACCGGAAAACCTAAGGGTGTGTTGCATACTGCCGGCGGTTACATGGTATTTGCCGAAATGACTTTCCGGAATGTTTTTCAATACAATCCGGGTGATTTACATTGGTGCACTGCCGACATTGGTTGGGTCACCGGACACACTTATATCATCTATGGCCCTTTGTTAGCGGGTGCCACTTCGCTTGTTTTTGAAGGAATACCCACTCATCCTGACCCGGGAAGATTCTGGAAAGTAATAGACAAGCACAATGTTAATATATTTTACACGGCTCCTACGGCAATACGGGCATTGCAATCGTTCGGGGATAAATTTACTGAGCCATATTCGCTGAATTCTTTAAAGGTGTTGGGAACCGTTGGGGAGCCAATTAACGAAGAGGCGTGGCACTGGTATAATGAGAAGATAGGGAAAAAAAGATGCCCAATCACTGATACCTGGTGGCAGACGGAAACAGGGGGTATTTTGATTGCGGCGCTTGCCGGTTTGACAAAAACAAAACCAAGTTTTGCAACGCTTCCGTTACCTGGAATTTTCCCCATGATAGTTGATGAAAGCGGAAAAGAATTATCAGGCAACGATGTGACCGGTAATCTTTGCATAAAATTTCCATGGCCTGGAATGATTCGCACTACGTATGGTGACCACGAGCGGTGCCGTAAGAATTATTTTTCCACTTACAAAAATTTATACTTTACCGGTGATGGTTGCCGGAGAGACGAAGATGGTTATTACCGTATTACCGGAAGAGTGGATGATGTAATTAATGTGTCGGGACATCGCATTGGGACTGCTGAAGTTGAGAATGCCATTAATCAGCATGAAAATGTGGTAGAATCGGCAGTGGTGGGATTTCCACATGATATTAAAGGGCAGGGAATTTATGCGTATATAATATGTTATAAGAATCCTGAAAATGAAGAATTGCTCCGGAAAGAAATACATCAGGTGGTAAATAAGATTATCGGACCTATTGCAAAACCGGATGTCATTCAATTTGTAAGGGGATTGCCAAAGACACGTTCCGGTAAAATAATGAGGCGAATACTTCGAAAAGTGGCGGAGGGTGACACTACGAATCTGGGAGATATTTCAACATTACTGGACCCTGGTGTTATTGAGGAAATTAAAAAGGGCGCAGGGGAATTAAGGGTGATCGCCTTGGGTTTAAGTAGCTAACACACTAGTTTGGCTTCATACTTAAACCGGTAAAAAATTTTACTACAACATCATTTCAGCACTTCGGTAAGAACTTTTACAGATTTCAAATCGCGAAATCCTTCCAGATGAAGTTGGTAGTATTTAATAATTGCATCCAACAAAATTTTTCTTGTTTGATAACCCAGAATATGAGATGCCGCCTGCTCATATTTCATTTCAAAAAACTTAAAAAATTCGAAGGAAATTTTTTCATCTAATTCATAAAGTGGATTAGAATGTGTTGAATGAAACTTTCCTTCACCCAAATGAAAATATTTGTTCGCGGTTGAAAAATTATTCATTGGGTAAAATCCTAAAAAACGACTGAATTGAATCAGAAATGAAACGTGGAAATTTGAAATATTTTCATTTGTTTCTTCCAGATGAATGATGCTTTCTTTTAGAAAATTAAACAAGGGCTCATTTTTCTCTTGTTCTTTGATGGAATGAATCACCACTTCCGTTAAGAATTGTGCTACCGACATCTTATAAATATGCGTAGGTATTTCAGTGAAAAGATAACTACATTCCATCCAGCGAATTCTCTGTAGATTTCTCTTCTGATGGAAATAAATTTCCATGTTCAACAGTGTAAGTGGTTGAAAATAAGCAATTGGAAAACGACTGTTTGGTTTTCTAACCCCATTTACTATAAAACTTTCCAGTCCGAAGGCAGAAGTATAGATTTTGGAAATGATTGAGGTTTCCGAATACCGGATGTAGTTGAGGACAATGCCTTGAGTTTTGTGGAGCATTTAGTTAATGAATGCAATCTTGGTAACTTGCAGTTCAGTGCCGTCTTCTTTAGAAATAAAAATAAGATAAACCCCTGTTTGAACTTTTTTCTGGTTACTGTCTTTACCATTCCAGATAGCGGTGCCACCTTCTGCCTGAGTTTCGTAAGCAAGTTTTCCAGCGATGTCGGTAATCTTTACTGTAGCTCGAAAAGGTAAACCACTAATTGCAATCAATCCCTCATAACCGGGTAAAACCGGATTTGGAAATACATTCAGAAAACCTTTTTCATTAAACGACTTGGTGGCAGTGCTCCTGTACGACGAGATTCCCTTATCGGTGTTAAAAAAAACCTCCCCTGAGGTAGTGACAATAGAAATTTGATTTACAGTATTGGAAATCAGAGGACTGTTATCAACATTAAAATGATATATTTGTTCAGTGCCATCTTCATTAAACAAATATGCTCCAGAACGGGTTCCTATCCACTTACGATTATTGCTGTCCACCACAATGCAATTAATCATTTGTCCTGAAAGAAGGCATCGCTGTTCAAACACAGGACAATTACTATTTGTTTCCTGGGTATTAAAAATATTTTCAGGGCTATAAAAAACTGTGATACCATCTTCGGTGCCTATCCAGATACGATTATCAATATCCACCGCCAAGGATCCCACCGATCTTCCCTCTCCCGAAAAGGAAGTAATTAATTTCCATTCATCGTCGGTAATATCGTCAAACGTATTGTTGTGATTAAAAACAACCAGACCTTCTGCTTCTTTATCAACCGCCCCCCAGATATACCCCTGCTGGTCAATAATCATTTTCTTAAGATGCAAAATTTCAATACCTACATCTATTTTAAAACTGTACCAGGCATTGTCGGAAGTTTTTACAACAATGGGTGAGATAGTGCCATCGTTGATAAACCAGATGTTATTCCGTGAATCTGCTTTAATATCTACCACTAATGTTTGGTTGGCAGAGGTTTTAAAGATACTGTTTGTATCAGAATAAGTGCTAATCAGTCCGTTTTCATCTTTGATTAACAACCCTTGTACATAAGAACCCACATATACTTTGCCATCATCTGTTTTTAATGTGATTCGTTGATCTTTAAACCTTATATAATCAGGACTTACGTACTTAATGCCATCTACCAGTTCCCAAGCTGAAGGGAGGGTGACTTTTTTTTTGAACCTGTAATTAGACCAGAAACCGTTTTTGAAGACAGATAAATAGTCATTATAATTTACGTGCAACTCATCTTCCCAAGAATTCATATTCACATAATTAGTTGAAGCAGTTCCGTTCGGAATATAGTTTTCAAGTATTTTTTTATTTTTATCTAATTTAATTAATCCGAACGCACCTGTTGCAACCCAGTAATTTCCCTGTGTTCCATAAATGCAATCACCGATAAAAGACAGTTCGAATTTTTTTAATATTTCATATTGCTTACTGCTTTTCCAGAATAAGACAAAATTTGTATTGCTGTAAGCATCCAGATTACCTTTCTTAAAGAGAATAATCAGTTCATCCCCGGAAGCACGGAATTCTTCATGAGTGCCTGTAAAAGGTAATTTCTTCCAAATACCACCGGAATACGTAAAAAATAAGGTATCAGTACTTATATATAACGTATCATTATAGTTTAAAATTTTTCTTACAGAAACATCCGGGTTCATCATTTCAACAGTCAACCGTTTCCACGATAAATAATCATGCAGATTCGGAGCATTTATATTGGCAGAATAAAGTCCATTTGTTGTGGCTATATAAATGCTGTCGTCTTTAATGACCATAGATTTTACATCCACATTATCGCCCCCTGCTCCAAGATTTGAATACGTTTCAATAAAAAGCATTGATTTCAGATCCAAGACCACAATCCCAAAACTGCAAGCCAGATACGCATAACTTCCATAAAAATAAATCTGATTTACACGTTTATTCAGATTGGATGATTGCCTTTTTATATCACTCAGATTAATAATGGAATTATCTTTTAACAGATCAATATTTCCATTTTTATAGACAATCATCAATAAATTATTTTGTAAGGAAGTTTCAATCAGTACCGGCTCGGAATCAGAAAAACCTTCTGCCTTGCTGAGGACTTTTATATTTCCATCGGAAGGGTCATAAGACACTAATGAAGTAGTAATAAAATATAGTTTTCCGTTATACTCAGCTACTTTGTATGCATCATTATGTTGCAGGTGTGTTCTCCAAGAACCGATGGGGACATTTTGGGCAACGATAGTAACTGAATTAAGCAGTAAGAGAATTAGAATTGTTCTAGCAAAAAATTTGAAAGTCATGTAAGTAGTCAATTATACTGCAATCGGTATAAATTGCGTGTACTATGGATGATTGTTAAATGGTTATATGGTTTTTTAGATTTTTGCTGAAATTTGCTCCGTTTACAGCATAATTTACCAATCCTGCTTCCTTTGTTTTACTGAAGATTAAGCATTAAGTTTGTAAAAATACAATTTTATTCAAAATGCACCTACTTAAAGACAAGAAAGAATTATACATAACCATTTTTTTGTTAGTATTCATAATAGGCATCCGGTTATGCCTTATTTTCTATTTATATCCCGATAAAGAAAGGATTTACAACGGGGACTCAGCCCATTATGAGGGGCTTGCCCTCAAATTTCTAAAAAACGGTAGTTATGAGTACCCACCGGCTGGGAGATTCAGTGATATGATAAGACCACCGGCTTATCCGGTTCTAATTATGCTCACCTATTTAATTGCAGGCATTGGCAATTTTATATTTCTTTTATTCTGGAATGTAGCAGGCGTAGTTTTTCTTTTTTTTGGTATCCATGCTCTTTTCAGAAGATTAAACAGACAGCCCCATTTCATTACGTTGCTTGTTTTTTCATCAGACCTCGCCTGGATATTATATTCCAAGGAGATTTTAACAGAACCCATTTATACTCCCATCCAATTATGGGGAATTATTTTTTTATTAGATGGGATACAAAAAAGGTCTTTAAAATTTCTAATTTTTTCCGCCATTTTTACAGGTATTTCTGCATTGATAAAGCCGGTATCGCTTTATTTTCCGCTGATTGGAATTGTTATTTTAATGATTAACAGGATTACGTGGAAATGGTCGGCTGTGTACCTTATTACTTTCATTTTTATAATTTTTCCGTGGCTATTCCGCAATTATCTTCATCATCATGTCTGGAGTTTTACCAGAATACAAAATAATAACATAGCGGTGGCACACTCTGCATTTTTGTTTTCCGAAATTCACAACCTCACATTTCTCGAATCAAAGGACTCCATTATTAAAAGTGTCTATCAGGGAATTGATCGTAGAAATATCTCTTACAAAACGGAAGACAGTTTACTATCATCTTTTGCGAGAAAGTTTTTGTTACAACATCCTTTTCTTTACATCAAGGCAATAGGCAGGGGTATGCTGATTACACTTTTTGACCCTGGACGGCTTGTTGTTAACCGGACTTTTCCGAGAGAAGATCCTGAAAAAATGGGATTTACTAATTCGTTAGGAAAGGTTGGTATAAGCGGAACGTTGAAATTATTGCTTAAAAAAGATCCTACGCATGTAATTATATTAATCAGCTATTTGTGTTTTCTTTGTTTTTTTAATGGAATTGCTTTAGCCGGCATATTTCCCTTCCTATCAAAAAATAAAAATGAATTAATAATCCTATCTCTTGTTTTCTTTTATTTCTGGATAACGGGAGGACCTAACGGAAACGACCGGTTCCGGTTGTATTTATTTCCTTTAATACTTGTTTACTTTGATTTTGGATGGCAATGGGCGAGACAGAAATTTTTACACTAAGGTAATTGCCTTCATAATCTCTTCCTTGTATTTCAAGGTTGAAACACATTTTATCAACGCATCTATAGGAACGATTTTTTCTTTCCGCAACCAATCGGCGATGGCGCACATTGTTGCGCCTTTTCCTCCTGCAAGACGGCGATAATCACCCGTAATTATTTTGGGTGACACAAGTTCATTGGAAATAGAACTGTCTATCATGATACATTCGATTTCCGGGTACCTTCCTTTCATCATAGCATATCCGTCCTGTGAAGTAATAATAACTAAATCCGGTTTTTCAATGCCGGAATATAAAATGGGGTTTTCAGACCATATAATTTCTCCTATGGAAAAGCCAGTGCCCACTGTAATGGGATATTCTCCCTTTTTAGTGGCATTCAATCCGCATCGCATGGCTGTTTTAGCAAGAATGTCAGCAGCTGACTGAATTCCTTCACCGGCTGAGCCAGCCAACACTATTTTATACGGTTTCTCAAGATGAATTTGGAATTGCGATTCAATTTTTGATACCTTCTCAAACAGTGACACTTTTTCAATACGTTTACTTTCAAAACAATTTCTTTCATTTTTCAATATGATTTCTTCGTAGCCCAATTCTCCCAGCTCTTTCATTTTTGTTAATCCATACGGAGTGCATAATCCAACAATTTCTACCATAGAAAAACCTTTAGTTGCTATTGCCTCATTTATGACTTCCTCATATTTTCCTTTTCCTACCACCCGTGCTGAAAAAGCGGCTCCGGCTGAATAGCTTAATTTCACCAGATCAAAAAACGGAACATCCTTTTCTTCAGGCACTCTCTCTGCCTTGAATCTTTCTGCCGATAGTCCGCTGATTTGTCCTCCGGTCATCCCATACACCAGATTATTCAATACAATAAGTGTCATATTCACATTTCTTCTTGCCGCTTCAAGGAGATGTTGTAATCCGATGGTTGCTCCACCGTCACCCTGAATGGCTATAACATGTTTTGTTTCATCGTTTAAGCCGAGTGCCACTCCAATAGCAAGAGCACAGGATCTTCCATGCAATCCATGAATGGTATGACAATCAACCACCCCGTCAATTAATCCACAACAGCCAATATCGCTGACCACAATAATATCCAGCGACTTTATCTGACGTTGCAGGATTGCTTTGTCAAGATTCTGATTGGCGATGCGGTGACCACAGCCGGGGCAATAAGGAAGGGATTGAGTGTTGAGCATTAGTTTAAGATCTCCTCCACAATTTCCTGAGGATTTATCATTTCTCCAATTTTATTGATACGGAAAATGTTTTTGGGTATATTATTTCCGAAGTATAATTCAGCAAGTAACCCTGTAAGGTTCTCTTCAATAATAAAAACTTTTTGAAAGCTTGATACTATCTCACTAATTTCATTCGCCACGGGTATCAGGGTTTTTACGATGAGGTATGAAACATTTTTTTGTTTTGCATGCAACAAATTAAAAGATTCCCGGACTGCCTCGGCAGTGATATCGTAAGATACCAATAAGATGTCATGCTTGTCTGAATCCTGAAATTCGTAAAAAGTAAAATCCTTTGCTTGCTGAATCACTTTTTCATATAATCTTTTTGTATTCTGCATTGCCGCGGGGGTTGTCTTCCTGATTAACCCTGTATAATCATGGGTGGAAGCATTAATTCTAACCTGATGTTGGTTATTCCCAAGAGGAATAAAATCGGGCACCATTTTCCCATTTGTATAATAGCTTTGATATTTTTCCATTTCATCGGGTGCTGTCCAATATAATTTTTTTAGTGGCACTAATTCACCGGTATCAAAACTTTTATTGGTCATCACCATTTCTTTGGAAGTCAGTAAGACAACCGGGCAACGCAGTTTGAAAGATGTCTCAATGGCTTTGTGCGTTAAAAACCAGGCATCTTCAAACGAGGATGGACAAAAAACAGGAATAGGAAAACCGCCGGAAATACTGCTTCTCAATAATAATAAATCGCCTTGTGCGCCGGTGGTTGCAGATCCGGTACTGGGTCCTAACCGTTGGGAAAGAATAATAAGCATGGGCAATTCCATCATAAATGCCATGTTGATGCTTTCAAGCATGAGTGCATACCCGGGAAAAGAAGTGGCAGTGACAGGGAATTTTCCCACAGAGGAAAAACCACTCATCCATTGAAGGGTGGTAATTTCGTCGGGAGCAGGTAGCGCCACTGGGAATCGTTCAAAACTATAACTATACACCAGATTGGTGGGAGTGATAGGATACCCTACAAAAACCTCTGCGCCCGATTGAACACACGATTCGGTAATAATCCGGGAGGCATCTATGAGTGAAACTGCTGGCATTAGTTAAGAACTCGCCAAACATAAGGTAAATCAGGTAGAAAAAAAATGAGTTCAATCATCCATTAAACTGCACGGGCATAATGAGCATGGTAATATCTTCCGTGGGCTCTTCGTTGTCAACATCTTTTATAATTCCGGCTTTATCAGGTTGAGAAAGTTTGAATACCACCTCGCGGGAGTCGAGATTTGAAAGCATGTCTATAAGTAATTTTGCGTTGAAGGCAATCACCATGTCTTCGCCGTTGTATTGGCAATTCAATCTTTCGTTGGCTTCTGATGAATAATCGAGGTCTTCGCCTTGAATTTTCATTTGCGAACCGGTTATTTCGAATTTCACCTGACGGGTAGCTTCGTTTGAATAAATGGAAATACGGTTCAGGCAATTAAGTAAATCGAGGCGATTAATCTGTAACTCTTTTTCATTTTTCACAGGGATAATTGCCTCATAATCGGGATATTTTTCATCAATTAAACGGCAAATAAAACTTAGGTTGCCAATCTGGAAAAAAGCATTCGATTTATTAAAATCAATTTTCACTTTGTCGGTAAAACCTGTTAAGGCATTTTTAAGAATCTGCAGGGCTTTTTTGGGAATGATGAAAGAGGTATCCATTTCGTTGGTTGACCCTTTCTTTTCAAATCTGACAAGCCGGTGAGCATCGGTAGAAACAAGGGTAAGCAATCCATCACGGAAACGGAAATAAATACCCGTGATTGCAAGGCGTAATGAATCGGTACTGGCGGCAAAAATTGTTTTAGCAATCGCTTTTTCAAGAACGGATGCCTCGACTTCGACAGAAGTAGTATCTTCCTTTTCAGGAATTTTAGGAAAATCCTGACCGTTTTCACCCACTGCTTTGTATTTTCCGTTATCAGAGTGAATTTCTATGCTGAACGTTTTGGGATCCAATGAAAAAGTGACCGGTTGTTCGGGTAAATTTTTCAAGGTTTCAATGACTTTTCTTGCAGGAACGGCAATTAATCCATGTTCTTTTGATTCTACTGGCAAGTTAGTGCTCATCGTAGTTTCTAAATCGGTAGCTGAAACCGTCAATTTACCTTTTTCGAGAATAAAAAGTATGTCTTCGAGAATAGGAAGAACCGGATTTTTACCAACTACTCCATTTACGGAAAGCAGGTGTTTTAACAATGCGGATGTGGAAACAATGAATTTCATGTGTCTTAGGATTTTGAGGGGGTAAAGGTAATAAAAGTTTAGAAAAAAACGTGCTTACCGACAATTAATGCATCAAAAACATAATGTTGAACGGTAACCGGCTCTTTCTCTTTGCCGGCTAACCCGTACATCCGGTCAGGGTTTCCAGAAATCAGATAGATATCAATTTCTGTTGTAATTTCAGTATCATCTGTCAATTGAATACTGCAATCAGGCAGATTTTGTAATAAAGAATCTTTGAGAAGGGGTTTTTCTTTTGTCTTGATAAAACTTTCCATATAAATACTTCCGTACATAGAAAGGTAGTTTTTTATTTTCTCTTCGTTGGAATTATTTTCCCCTTCAAGTTTGAAAATATTACCAACTTTAGTAATAGTAAAATTTCCGGAATCCTTCCGTGGATATCTGACCGTCAGATTTTTTAAATTTTCAGGTTTAACATGAAAGAGCAGTCGGGAACGCCATTCCCATTCATCCATGAAAAAACGGAAACGAAGGTTTACGTCCCATCCAGGTAAATGTACGAGATAGGGGTTTTCAGAACCCTCCATTAACATATAAGTGCTAAGTTCATCGGGAGTGGTTTCACCGACAAAGAAAATTTTGGGTTCTTTATCCTTCTCATAAATTTCTACTTTGATGCCTTTCGTAGCCAGCTCTCTTATGGCATTATCTCTTGCGGCTTTTACTGACGGTGATTTAATGGAAAGATTATGCAATGTTTGTAGCGTCATGTCAATCAGGTCTTTTTGTGCCAATTGTTTTTCATTAACTACCCACTGGTTGATTTCCTTTCTTTCAAGTAAAATCTTTTTCCCCTTTTTGTCGGCATAAAATATCTTATATACAGATGCTGTATCCTTGACAGAAAAACTTGTCTCTTCTGTTTTTAGGGTGCTTTTTTTAAACGATTTCCGGAGAACAAAATACGTAAGAACGCTTAGTATAATGAGTGCGAGCAAATAGTAAAAGAGTGTGCGGTTTTTCATGAGTTTATAAAAAAAAATTTAACTACAGACATATTTATTATGCCACCAAAGCACCAAATCACTAAATTTCACCAAAGGATTAAGCCCATTAAAATAATTTTTTGGTGTTATTTGGTGTTATTGGTGTTTTGGTGGCAGAAAATAGCAGGTGGGTGAGTAGTTACGAATTTTTTTCTTCTTCTATACGAAAAAACAACTCCTGCCAATAATATTAAAATAACCGGTAAGATTAAATTGAGCGTTTGAATAATCTTACGGTATTTATTTATTTTCAGTTTATCAAGAGGTCTCAAAATTACTTTTTTTCCGCGTACTGAAATAATTCCCTTGTCGTCAAGTAAATAATCCAGTAGATGAAGACATAATTCCTTATTACCAAAAGTTTTGCGGGTAAACCTGTCATATCCTAAGGGAAAAATTTCCCCGTTGGAAGTAAGCACATCATTCCGCATAAGATCTCCATCCGATATGACTACTATTTTATTGAAATTGCTTTTTGATAAAAACTTAAACGTTGTTTTGGTTTCCGGTTTAAGGCGGTTGTTAAAAACGGATGTAAAAGTTCCTTCGAGAAGATAAACCACCGGAACAGGACCTTTGCGAAAAGAAGAGGGGTCAATTTCAAGTTTCAAATCGTCAAAACTCACTCGCACCGGTGACTTCATTAGTTTGCAGTTCCGTGAAGTAAAAACTAATGGAATTTTTTTTACTCCTTCTGTAAAAACGGTATCCATGGAACCCACAAATTTCAGATAAATGGCATCGAGATTTCGTGTCACCGGATGTTCGCTGAAAATATTTGCGACCGGATAAAAATTCCAGTTAACCATTTGTTTCTGGGTTTGATTGCCGATATATCCTGTGACCATAGGAATAAACCCGGAATAAATGTCCTGAATAAGGTCGCTGTTTAACCGGATTCCATATTGAAATAATAAATCATCCAGGTTATAATCTGTTGGCATAGCCATGATTCCCTGTGGACCAATGCTGTCAATGTTTATATTGATTTTATTAATGGATAAAACCAGCTTTCCTCCCCTCATCACAAACTGGTCAATCTTGTATTTCTCCCATTCCGTAAATGGATGTTGCGGATTTGCAATGACCAAAGCATCCATGCGTGTAGAATCATTTAATTCCCATAAACGCATGGTGTCAACGTCATAATATTCTGACAAAGATCTTGCTAAGTCAGTAATTTCTTTGGTATTTAATTCACCGTGCCCTTGAAGGAATCTGATTTTCTTTTTTTGTTTTACCGTAATTTTACGAATGGCAGATAAAAGTTCAAATTCCACTCCTTCCACCGACTGGTTTAAAATTTCTTCGGGCGAGGAAGAGCTGTTTCCTTTAAGAAAAAGAGCAGGAATTTCTTTTTCACCCAGACAGACCAACGCTCCGGGGAATATAATCAGTTCCGATTTTTTTCCATCCTGCATGAAATTAAGATTAGTGGGTTGCAACCCTTTTTTTGCGAGTTGAAGATAAAGTTGCCTGCGTTCTTTTTCTTCTTTGTTTTCATTGGGATTTATGAACTGATATTGGATTTTATTACCCGATATATTACGAAATTCCTCCAACGTCTCTCGTATTGATTTTTGCAAACGGACAAAACCTGCAGGGAAATCTCCCTCTAGATATACCCTGATAAAAATATCGTCTTCCAGTTCTGCAAGAATTTTATTTGCTACTGGTGACAATGAATATCTCTTATCTTGGGTAAGATCTATTCTAAAAAAAATAGTTTGCCCTATTATGTTCAGCAGAAATAAAATGGTTATGAGAATTAAAATGCGCATGCTTAGGAAATAGATATTGGTTATTGGATATTAGATATTGGATATTAGAAGATACAACGTTACAATTCTTAATTTTTAATTCTTAATTTCATTCTAGTGGCACTTAAAAAAATAAAAATCACGCTAATGAAATACAATAGATCTCTCGAATCAATTACTCCGCGGCTCAGAGAAGCATAGTGTGCCGCCATACCCAGGTTGCTGATAAAATAATCATAACCGGTACCTGCCAACAATCCTGAGAATATTTCAAACAGTGAATAGAACAGAAAACATATACAAACCGAAAGTATAAAAGACACAATCTGATTTTCTGTAAGTGAAGAAGTAAAAATACCGATGGAGGTAAAAGCGGCGCCCAGAAGGATCATCCCAACGTAGGATCCGGATACGGAAGCAGTGTCAATATTATAAACAGGACTTCCCAGCCAGCACACCGTTAAAAAATAAATTAAAGTGGGAAGTATGGAAAACAGCATGAGAGCGAGGCACGCAAAATATTTTCCTAAAATAATTGACATATCGCTGACAGGTCTTGTAAAAAGCCATTCCAGGGTTCGTGTTTTTTTCTCTTCGGAAAAAGTTCTCATCGTTACAGCGGGAATCAGGAACAGCAACACCCATGGACCGACATAAAACAAGGGGTCCATGGATGAATAACCGGAATCAAGGATATTATTATCAGGCAGAATCCACACAAACAAGCCATTGAGTGCAAGGAATACAACTATGACTAAGTATCCGGTTAGGGAACTTAGAAAGCGCTCTATTTCTTTTTTGAATATGGGGAACATTTTAAATTTATGCAGTTGTATTCAACTTTGTAAGGTTTTTTTTGTTTATATGATATTTTAAAAACGGAAATTATAATGTGTAATCTGTAGAAAAATATTTTCTAATACCTTGCACAAAGATACTTTTTTGATTTTACTCAGCCGTTAAATTTCTAAAAATATCCTCCATAGTTGTTCCGTGAATAAATCGTTTGCGTAATTCCGTTAAGGTGGAATTTTCTTTTATTTTACCTTTATGAATAATAATTATCCTGTCGCAAAGCGCTGACGCTTCCTGTAGAATATGAGTTGAAAAAACAATGGTTGTGTTTTTACCGGTATCGCGTATCAATTCCCTAATTTCAAAAAGTTGATTGGGGTCTAACCCGGAAGTGGGTTCATCGAGAATTAATACATCGGGTTCATGGAGAAGGGCTTGCGCCAGTCCCACCCGTTGGCGATATCCCTTTGAAAGATTCTGAATTTTTTTCTTACGCTCGGGTTCAAGCCCGCAGAGCTGAATCATTTGGTTTACCCTTTTTTGAGCATAGCTATATTTCAACCCGTAAAGTTCCGATGCATAGACAAGATACTCTTTAATATACAAATCATCATATAAGGGATTATGTTCGGGAAGATATCCAATATGTTTCCGGCAGGGTATGGGATTTTCCAGTACATCGAATCCACAAACATTCACACTGCCCGAGGTGGGCTGTAAATAACCAGTGATTATTTTGAATAGGGTAGATTTTCCAGCGCCGTTGGGTCCGAGTAATCCAACGATTTCGCCGGATCGTACTTCGAAAGAAACATCCTCCAGTGCATACTGGGTCCCAAATATTTTGGTCACATTGTTTATAGCTAAACGGGTCTCCATTGGTTGAAAATTTTATTAATGATTAGATGGTTGAATGGTTGAGTTTTGAGCTTAGGGCACTTCTAAAAATTCAATATTTTAATTTTCCTCCCTCTTTATCTCCCTCCAAAGGGAGACATTTGGCTGAATTTTTAGAAGTGCCCCTTAGAAACTGAAAAACGTTGCGAATTTACAAAGGTTAGAGGAAAAATAGGTTACTACCCAGCAGCAAAAAATAATAATGTCTTTGTATTGAATGGCGAATTCTTTTTCACGCTCTTAATTCTTAACTCTTCCCCCGCGCCATCATCTCCACTTCTTGTATTTTGAGACCTGAACATTTAGAGATTAATTCATAAGACAAATTCTCCACCAGCATGTTTAATACAAACTGTTTTTTAACACTTAATTCAACTTCATGTACATCCTTTTCCATAGCGTTTCCCATTAAGCGCATTCGCTCCGAATAATCTTTTTCCCGCTTGAGTCCTGTGAGCGTAAATGCCGACTGCTCTATGGAACGATACGTTAAACCCAAAATAATATTGAGCGCTATTTTGGCAATGCCCGCAAATACTACATTCCCGCCAAAACTGCTTTCTGCAAAATTCTGAAGGTACTCAAACACTACAAAGGTGATGGAGGATACCGTGAAACGCGTAAGCCCAATGCTGAATCGTACTCTTTTCTTTTTGTAAAGAAATATTAAACCAAAGAATACCGCTGCCGCTCCCACCTCCATAGTAAAAAACCACCACGCCTTGTAAAACGGCGGCTGTACCGTAAAACTATAGGTTATGGGTTCACTCCAGCCATCCGCTTCTCTGAGGGCATCAGGATTCAAAACCTTGAGCTTAAAAGTATAGTTACCCGCATCCATGTTTCCGAAGGTGGCGCTGGTGTTGCTCGTAACCGGACTCCAATCTTTCTGATACCCTTCCAACAGGTATTGGTATTTTATCAAATAAGGTTTTGCCGGCTCTATGGCAGCAAATTCTATCGTTATATTATTGTGTTCGTAAGGCAATACGAGATTTTTGGGTAAGGGATAAAAACGCGTTATCCCGTCAAATTCTATCCCTGCAAATTTCTGGCGAAGGTTTTGACGTTCTGTTTCCGTTAAGATTTTGCCGTAAGTTATTATTTCCTGCTGAGTAAGTGCGATAGAATCGGGGTCTAAAAATTTTACCGCAGAGTCCGCAGAGATTTTCACTTTTACCTTTTCACTTTTACCTTTTACCTTTTCACTTCCCAAACTGTACCAACATATCTTCTCCTCATCTATTTTCACTGATTGAATAACGGCTTGCGGTGGTTTTGGATTTCTCTGCACCGCGCTGGGGTCAAACCGCACCAGCGCGGTTCTATCATCGCCGGTTGCTATCCATATTATTCCTTTACTGTCGCAATACATTGTGTTGTGCCCTGAGTTTACATCTTTTACAGGGTAACCGGTGCTGTTATTATAAATATCCCAAACCGGCTTGCATAATACCAATTCTTCGTTGGTTAAGGGATTATCGGCAGGAAATTTTTTTCCTTCCTTTTTATTTTTTAAAAAATCGGGTATATTCTTGTTATTATCAGAAAATAAACGTAAATTTGGGGTTTTAAAGTAAAGCCCACCAAACCCCGAATTACTTCCGAGGAATAGTGTGCCCATTTTATCCTGTACCATAGCATATATCACCCCATCCTGAAAATGAGGAGCGCTCGTATAATTCGTGAACGTTTTCCCATCATAGCGACTTACACCGCCCCCATCAGTCCCAAACCAAAGATTTCCCCTCTGATCTTCCACGATACTCCATACTTTATTATTCGCAAGCCCTTGAGCGCTCGTATAATTCGTGAACGTTTTCCCATCATAGCGACTTACACCGCCCCCATAAGTCCCAAACCAAAGATTTCCCCTCTGATCTTCCACGATACTTAAAACTACATTATTCGCAAGCCCTTGAGCGCTCGTATAATTCGTGAACGTTTTCCCATCATAGCGACTTACACCGCCCCCATAAGTCCCAAACCAAAGATTTCCCCTCTGATCTTCCACGATACTTAAAACTACATTATTCGCAAGCCCTTGAGCGCTCGTATAATTCGTGAACGTTTTCCCATCATAGCGACTTACACCGCCCCCAGAAGTCCCAAACCAAAGATTTCCGAAACGGTCAACGCAGGCGCCTTGGGTAATGCTGCTGAGCGCCAAGCCCTGTTCGGTGTTGTAGTTTTGCATCTGGGTGTAGCCGCCGGCTTCGCCCTGGATAAAGGCAGAGACGGGTTTCAAACCCGTCTGTACGGAATCGGTTTTAATAATTTTTTTTGTAGAGACGCCATGCATGGCGTCTCTACGTATGGCATCGCCATGCATGGTGGTATCAATCCAGTGGCGGAGGGCGGGGCGGGGTTTTATGGGTTCGCCTTTTTTGTTGCATAATACGGGGAGGGCTTTTACCTCCGGGGGCGAGAGGGGTATAGTTACTGTTTTGCCTTTAGCATCGGTATAGGTGTATGATTTACCTTTTTCACCGGCTTTTGGAATATCATATACCCTTGGTTTGGGGCGGGTGTCGGTGAAGATTACCGTGGGTTTGAGGGTGTCGGCAACCTGCTTTGCATCAGGCGACAGTGACACGAACGTCGGCGTTGCCTGAGTTGCACAAACGCAGAGAACGAACAGTGACATTAATTTTTTCATGATTTTACGAATTACGAATATATACAATCTGAATCTGGTTTATTCACTTTATGGTTACTACTCAGGTTTGGGCGAATCCTTCTATTTTCTATTTTCCAATATCCATTACTATTTTCCATTTTTTTTATGAGATTTGAAATTTGAAAGTAGTAATGGATAATAGAAATTCAGAAATCCTGACCTACTCGTAAATTAAAATAGCCACAAAAACACGAAAACACAAAATTTCACAAAAAGTTTAAATAAGTTTTAATAATTTTTTAGTGGGATTTTGTGTTTTTGAGTTTTAGTGGTAATAAAATCAAGATAAAATCAAGCCATTTTTATTTTACGAACCATTATTTTTAATTTGCTTATATTCAATAAAATAATAACTACAGGTAAGGATATCTGAAATTAGAAACTTGAGTGGCAAGCCCCTACCTGAGCAGTTACAAAAATAGTTATAAAAAAATCTTTAATGGTAAGTATTGTGCCTTGAATGCAATTTTGTTACTACTCAGCGCCCCTGTAATTTTCTGCCACTAAAACACAAAAACACTAAATCCCACGAAATTATTTAACAAAGCGTCTGATGCCATGTCCAATATTCACCACATTAAAGTTTATTAAATATCCCAAACGTCTGTTTGTTAACTTTAAGTGACTCAAAATTTGTGCTTCCCAAATAGGATTTATTTCATCCACTGCCTTTATTTCACAAATCACTTTGTCCTCTACCAATACATCTAATCTTAACCCTTCCTCAAAGGTTATTCCATCGTATAGTATCGGAATATCAATTTGTCTTATCACCTTTAATCCCATTTTACGAAGTTCATGGCAAAAACAGATTTCATATACTTTTTCTAACAGTCCTGGACCAAGCGCTAAATGCACCAGATAAGCAGCATGAACTATTTTTTTTCCAATTTCCTCTAATTCTTCCGGAATCGGAGTAAATTGTTTTTTGTGGGATTTAGTGTTTTGGAGATTTTGTGGCATTCTGAGTTCTAATTTAAGGATATTGAGCTTTAACCTTTTTTATTTAAACTCTTCTGAACAGTAGCATTCTTCTTTAACCCCTGCTGAGTAGTAACGCAATTTTTAATCTGTGAATCTGCGACGATTTATTTGGGGGGGGGGGTTTTGGAGTTTTTGTGTTTTGGTGGTTAAAAATAGTAGGCGGTGTGCTTTACAATTCGCTTTTTATTCAGAAAAATTCATGAAATTTCGGGCTTCTTAAAATATCATGCGAAAGTCAAAAAAAACAATCCTTTCCGAATTAAAACTCCATATGGAAGAAGGAAACATAGGACTTCTTCAGCAAAACCTGAACAAAGTTCAGTCGCCTGTGATTCTCGATTTATTGAAAGACATTAATACAGAGGAGAAAGCCACTGTTTTTAGTTTACTCGATAAAGAACTTGCTTATAAAACATTCAAATTTCTCGATTATTCTACCCAGAAAGACCTGATTAAATCGTTGCCTTATAAGCAAGCGGCAATATTATTAAACGGAATTTCGACGGACGACCGTACTGCTTTTTTCGAAGAGTTGCCCAGCGCCGCACTGAACGAATTTTTACGACTCCTCTCTACAGAAGAACGAAATATTACCCTTACCCTTTTAGGATACCCCGAGAGCAGTGTTGGTCGTCTTATGACGCCTGATTATATTGCCGTAAAAGAGGATTGGACCGTAAAACAGGTCTTGGATTTTGTCAGGGAAAACGGAAAGGATACAGAAACTATAAATGTCATTTATGTAGTAGATGAAAAAGGAATTTTATTGGATGATATCCGCATCAGAGCTTTTCTTTTTGTCACTCCCGAAAAAACCGTAAAAGAGCTTATGGATCATAATTTTCTTTCGTTATCGCCGATTGACGACCAGGAAGTATCGGTGAATATATTCAGAAACAACAACCGTGTAGCCCTGCCTGTTTGCGATTCTTTTGGCGTGATGCTCGGCATTGTTACCATTGACGACGTTTTGCGATTAGCAAAAGAAGAAGATACGGAAGACATTCATAAATTAGGGGGGTTAGAGGCGTTGGAAGAACCCTATATGAATGTATCTTTTTTTACCCTGATGAAAAAAAGAGTAGGATGGCTGATAGTTCTTTTTCTGGGAGAGATGCTTACCGCTACAGCCATGGGATTTTTTGAAGATGAAATTTCAAAGGCAGTGGTGCTTGCTTTGTTTGTGCCGTTAATCATTTCAAGCGGTGGAAATTCCGGCTCTCAAGCCGCAACGCTGATAATACGGGCGTTGGCGATAGGAGAAGTACGCATTTCGGATTGGTTCCGTATTTTAAAAAGAGAGATTTTTTCCGGTGTGTTTCTAGGATTTGTGTTGGGATTACTAGGTTTTCTGAGAATTGTGGTTTGGTCTAATTTCACCAATATTTATGGGGAACATAGCTTCAGGATAGCAAGCGTGGTGGGACTGTCACTGACAGGGGTTGTAATATGGGGAACTATTTCCGGTTCCATGTTTCCACTTCTCCTGAAAAAAGCGGGATTTGATCCTGCTACTTCTTCCGCCCCCTTTGTGGCAACCATGGTGGACGTGACCGGGCTGGTGATTTATTTTTCTTTTGCTTTGTTGATATTGCGAGGGACGGTATTGTGAATGTTATATAATGAAAAAGACACGGCGCACCGTGTCTCTAAACTATATACAAATACACCTTTTTACGTTCCGATAAGACACGGCGCACCGTGTCTCTACACTATATACAAATACACCTTTTTATGTTCCGATAAGACACGGCGCACCGTGTCTCTACACTATATACAAATACACCTTTTTACGTTCCGATACCATTTTGCTTAGTTGAATGATTTCATCATTGTACATCCGTATGCAGCCCTTTGATTTTGCCTGACCTATAAATCCCTCCTCCGGGGTACCGTGAATGACAACCCCCCGTTGATAAGAATCAAAACTTCCTCCTGAATTTATGCCTTTGTCTAATCCTTTTAGCACCAGTACGCGAGTAGTTAGATAGTCACCGTCTGCCTGTAAAGAATCTTTGATGGGGGAAATTTTTGTCCGGGTTTCAATCATTCCTTTTATAAGCGCACCTTCTTTGCAATTTTCACATACTACTGAAATGATTTGATGCATGCCCAAGGGGGTTTGAAAAGAACCCTCTTCATTTCCGGTACCTTTTCCTGAGGTGGAAACCGAATAACAAGCCATTCCTCCTTTCAGAGAAAATAATTTCATGGATTGGAGGTCTGTTTCACAAACCAATAAAAGTGCATCGTCCTCAAGTTTATAATTATCGAAAAGGCAATTGATGAGTTCTTCTTCGTTGCGGAATTCCTTGTTCCAGGCGGGGAGGGGGTTGTCATTTGCAGGATGATGAAAGTGAGAGAGTGGGAGAATTCTGTCAATAGAAAAATAATTAATAATCGAAGTGCAAATAAAAACGTAAAGTAAATTTATCATACTAGTGAAGCGTTACTTTTATGTAAATAAAATTCAAAACTAAGTAAGGGTGCCTTTAAAACTGAAATCCAGCGAATACTTTCTTTTAGTTTTGAGTTTGATTTATGTTGTTTATTTGCAAAAATAGAGAATTAATATTATAATACTCACATTGCTTTGGTCTAGATAGAAACTCGTAAAACACTGTTTCGATTTTTTTGACATAATTCTTTCGGAAAAATATTTATCTTTGCACTGTTAACACCTACTACCTATGTCTAATAACTACAATCCATTAGTACATCATCGAAGAAGCATTCGTTTAAAAGGGTATGATTATTCAAAGTCAGGCGCATATTTCGTTACACCAAATGTTCAACATCATTTATGTTTTTTTGGAAAAATTATTCAGGGTGAAATGATAAAAAACGACGCCGGGTTAATGATAGAAAAATGGTGGATAGAATTAAAAAATAAATTTCCGAATATCGAATTGGATGAATTTCAAATAATGCCGAATCATTTTCATGGTATAATTATTATCAACAACGTAGGGGCAGACCTACGTGTCTGCCCCATTCCGATTTCGAACGAACCCATTCCGGTTTCGGATGAACCCATTCCGGTTTCGAACGAACCCATTCCGATTTCGGATGAACCCATTCCGATTTCGGA
>Ga0156225_105_pt1 | contig 28783 bp, 26 predicted proteins | sample RifCSPlowO2_12_FD_107873 | JGI IMG/M metagenome (GOLD analysis project Ga0156225, IMG submission 107873) | Bacteroidetes bacterium RIFCSPLOWO2_12_FULL_37_12 | reverse complement strand
CAATTTTATCCCCCCCCCCCCTATCGCGCGAAAAATAAATTTACTGCGTACTATTAATCGTTACACATTCTACTTTTATTTTTTATTGCTTGTACTTGTCATGCTTTTCTCTACGCAAAATTCTTTCTCTCAAAATGACGGAACCAGTTGCGGGAAAGCAATCATTCTGCCTCCGGCGGCTGATCTCTGCAACAAAGACGAATTCAGAATAAAACAAGCTGAAATGTGGTTTGAATTTACTGCCAATGCACCGGAACATGAACTAATTGTATCTCCATCTGTAACACAGCCCAATGCAGAAATCACCAAACTTAAACTCTTTGAAAACAAATGCCCGGATTTGCACTTGCGTAAAGAAGTTTCCTCGCAACCGCCTGAACTACCTCGCATGCGGGTGGAACAGTTAATTGTAGGACAAAAGTATATAGTGAAGGCAGAGAGGGAGGCATTAACAGAAGCCGCAAATTTTGAGATGTGTTTGATTAGGGATAAAGTGGGTGGTGGGGATGGAGATGAAACTATATCATGTACCGGAAAAAATGTAGTAAATGATGCGTGGATAGAAAACACAGGTTATCCTGATAAATTATATTTATGTGATAAATATAAGTATTTAGGAATAGGAATCTATACTCCGCAGGAAAAACTGGAAGTACTTGGTAAAATAAAATCACTTGGAGTCATTTCTCAAGGGAGAATTGCCTCCATAGGAATGTTCCCTTTTGGAGGTCAATTGAGTTTAGCAAACCCTGAAGAGCAGTCAGCCGGAGAAAATAATTCGTGGACATTAGATAATGGTAGTAAAACGTTACGGGCATATTATAATGATGGTACAGGTAGAAAATATGCTTTTATAATTGACAGCGAGGGGAGAATGGGGTTTGGAAAGAACCCTGTTACTGCTTATAAATTAGACCTGCAAGGAGATGCAAGAATTAACGGGGACTTATCCATTACGGGTTTACTTCATTTGAATAATGAATTATCCGGCACTGGAAATTTTACTACGAATGGAAATATTGTAAGCACGGACGGGTATTTGAAGAGCGGGAATTCTATAATTATAGTTGGGAAACCGATTGCGCCACTTTCAAGTAATAAAATATTTACGACAAATAATATTCTTGCTCTACTTGGTGGGTCTCCTACAGATGAGAGAATTGGAACTATGAAAGTAGGAATTGGTACAATAAATCCTATAAAAGCCCTGCACATTAAAACTATTCATATCACTAATCCTGAAAGTGGTACTCCTCATACCCATTATGGAATTCGTTTGGAAGATAATGACATTAATCCCGATGGAGCCAAAAACTCAATTTGGGATATAGAGCCAATTGCCGCTGACCCTGCGGATAATAGGCCTCTGTTTTTTAGCGCTGTAAATGATAATGGTAGCAAGATAAAAGTATTAACAATGTTTAAGAATGGGAATGTAGGGATTGGTACTGATAGCCCGTATGAAAAATTAGACGTAAATGGGAATGTAAAAATTAGTGATGACTTAACGATTGTGGGAAAAATAAAAGTGAATAAAAGTGCGTTATTTGAAGGAGAAACCACAATAAAAGGAGGTCTTTGTATTAATTCCATTATATGCGATTCTCCTGAACCATTCCATATTAAAAATAAAAACAATTTGGATTTATACATGTTTGTTGGTGTAAATAAAGATTATACCGGAGATCAAGTAGGAGATGGAAAGGTTGAAATAGGCGCATTTGAAACCGGTGTTGGGTTTAAAGATTTTATTCTACAACCACATCCAACAGGGAGGGTCGGCATTGGAAAAACTAATCCTCAACATACCTTGGATGTAAATGGAGAAATCGTTGCAAGTAGAATTGGAGTAGGTACTTCTCCATCTTCTTCCCTTCATGTAAAATCTTTAGCAGGAGCGTATGGTTATTCAATCATTTCTGAAGTAAACGACGCAAGAACAAAGGCATTTGTAATTTGGTATAACGGTGTTGAAACATTTAAAATTTATGGCGATGGATTGGCGGCGGCTACGGGAATGTGGCTAACGGTTGCAGAACAATTCCCTGATTATGTGTTTGAAAGAAATTATTCACTTTTGCCTTTTGAAACGACTATAAACGATTTGAAAGAAAAAAAACATTTGCGTGGAATTCCCTCTGCCGCTGAAGTCAAACAAAAAGGGTATGAGGTGGGAGATTTTAATCTGAACCATCTTAAAGCAACCGAAGAGTTGTATCTGTATGTGAATCAGATTAATAATAAATTTGAAAAACTTAAAGAGGATATTGAAAACCTAAAAAAAGAAAATGAAGAATTAAAGAAGGAAATAAAAAATGCTAACCACAGTACCGGTTCAAAATAAAATTGATACAACAAAAAATGAATAATTCCGGTTTATGAAAATGTTTGAAATTATGAATATGCAAAAAACGAGTTATGTACTTCTGTTATTTTTCGCCCTTTTGGAGTTTAACTCCTGTGGACAGGATGTGGCAATTATCCCTGTTGATAATTCCGTAGGGATTAATCAGACAACTACGAAAAATCAAGTTTGGAAAAAACTTTGCAGTACTAAATGGGTACTAGTTAAGACAATAGCTAGTTGTGCTGGTTGTACTGTTGATGATATTGCAAGGAGAAAAATAGACACTAATTATTACAGCATTGATACAAAGTATTCCATCCTTTTATTTGAGAAGGATAGTACATTTTCCGAAATCAATTACGAAAAAAATAAAAATAATAGTGAACTTAAAATAAAATATGAACGATTAGGGTTATGTCATATTAACAAAGGAGGTGATAAATTATATAGGTATAGATTTGATGAAGAGATTGAAAACCCTGAGGAACAAGTATGGCCAGAGGAAATGAAATTTCTTTTAAATGACACATTGCAATTAAAATTTAATTTAATTTGTAATGTGAAAAGTTTTTATGTTCCTATAAATAAAATTAATCATAAATAACAAAATGAATCCTATAAGTAGAATAATATTATTTTGCATTCTGACTTTATTAGTTTTTCAACAAACTGCTTTTTGTCAGGATATACAAATTTGCGGAACTGATGAATATGAAAAAGCAAGGATACAAGAAAATCCTGATTTATTAAAAGCTAAAGAAGTAATGGAAAAGGATTTTTTGGATTTGAACAAGAACGGCGGTTTAAATTTAATGCGCATAGCCGCAAGCTCGGAGGAAATAATGAAAATTCCTGTAGTATTTCATATCATTGATATTCCTAATTTTGATTTAACCCGGCTTGATAAACAAATAGATATTCTTAATAATAGTTTTAGAAAAATAGAAGACACCAGAATTGAGTTTTGCATTGCTACAAAAGATAATAATGGTTCTAATTTAGCAGGAGGTGCCTATAATTATATAGTTTCAGATAAAACTAAATGGGATGCGGTAATTGATGATAATACTTTAAAAGGTTTAATACACTGGGATCCGAATAAATTTTTGAATGTGTATATAGTTCATGAATTATATAATGGAGATTATAAATACGATGGTTATTCTACTTACCCTTGGGAAGATAAAAAAAAACCGGAATTAAGTGGTTGTGTTGTTGATATCACAACATTTGCAGGTAGTTCTTTAAATTTTTTCAAAGAAGGTCTAACCCTTGTTCACGAAGTTGGGCATTGGCTTGGCTTATATCATCCCTTTCAAAATGGGATGAATAGAGATGAAACGGATTGTAAAAATGATGACCCCCACTCTAATGGTGACCTTATTGCTGATACACCTCCTTGTACATTAGATAATGATGAATTAGAATCTATAAAAACTCAAACATGTAGCCAATTGGCATCGCGAAATACATGTATAGAAACTGACCCGAATCCGAATGATAACATTTTAATAACAGATAAAAATGATCCCATAGATAACTATATGCATTATACAAATGAACTATGTAAAAATACTTTTACATGGTTACAAGCGGGAAAAATGCAATATTATTTAAAGAATAACAGAAAAAGTATTATAACAGATAATCCCGCTTCATGTCCAAGCCACTGTGATAATCAAATTCAAGATATAGACCTTGGGGAAACAGGAGTAGATTGCGGTGGAGTTGATTGTGATCCTTGCCCGATTGTCATTAATCCTGGAGGTATTGGACCAAGCACCATTGATCCCCTACCCATAGGAGCGGAATGCGTACCTAATGACCCTATGCCGCCATATTTTACTAATTGCGGAATAAGGACAAACATTATATATATTTTTAACTGTTTAGAAGGTGAACTTGGTGGAGATACCCGTAATTTATACTCATTTAATTACGTTATTGGTACAGACAATTTTCGGTATGGTGGCGGGCGACTCAGAATTGTTGCAGATAACTGGGCTTGTCCGGATGCTGAATACGATAATGCTAACAATTTAACATCAAAAGGCAATGTTGTGGCAGGAAAAATTATTTTGCAAAAAGGTTTCAAATTCATTTCTGAACCTTCTAAGCCACAAAATTCAATTGAATTTAGGTTGGCTAATTTATATCCAAAAGGTGCAGGTGATTTCAAATGTGGTAAAAACACAAGCGACCAGTGCCCTTTTGACCGTGTTAATCGCTTTGCCAAACCCTTACCAAATCTTCCCTTACAGGAACAAGCCACAACCCAAGACACCGTTACAATAGATAATACCAACAAGGTAATTTCTAATGTAAATTCTTCCGAAGAAAACATCTATATTTCATTTAACCCAAACGATTTTGAATCAGATAAAATCAATCAAAGTTTTAACGTAGATATAGTTGATGTATTAGGAAGAAAAAAGAGTAACATTCACCGGATTTTTCAATTAAACAATGAGAATCTATTACTCGTATTCCCAAAATTCAATTTTACTCCCGGCGTTTATTTCTATATAATTCATCTGAATGAGAAAATGACATCGGGTAGATTTGTGGTTTATTAAATTTTAGAGCACTTCTAAAAATTCAATCTTTTTATTTTTCTTCCTCTATTTTACTAATTTCAACTAAGAATAAAACAATACACTTAACCTCCAAAACAATTACAAAATTTTCTTAATATTACTTATTCTAACTGTTTTTTCACCTCAATCTTACTGCCAACCTCAAGATAGGGGGAAATCGTATGGTATTTCGGTTTCTTATGATTTAGTACCTGGCAGAGTGGTGGATTTAAACCGCACACTATTTCAACATTGTATTTCTATAGGTGTTGTATCTGACAGGGGCTTATTAAAAGGTGAATTCCCTCATGATCCTGGTATAGTTTTCAAGTATAAATTTTTTCCTAGTGAAATGTTTCAACCTTTTGATATGTATTTTTATAGTAATCTTGCCTTTTTTAATAGTGATTCATTATGTCGTCACAGGGACTTTAATAAAGCTCTAGCTGATTATTACGCATGTAAAATTTTATTAAATGGTGCAGGGTTTGGGTTTAATGCTTACCTGAATAAAAGAAAAAATATTTATTTGCTGTTTGAAACGGGTATGATTATGGGAAATGCTTTCCATAAAGAGATTACAGTTGATTTACGAACACCTTTTTTTATTCCACAATTAATTTTAGGTATAGGCATTAATTCTATATTTTAATATATTATAACGAGTGTTCAAAAATAATTATACCCTTGCAAGCGAAATTATTAAAAAATTCTTATGGCTAATAAAGTTCTTTTATCTTTCTTATTAATACATCTCTTAGAGTGTAACTTGTATTGCCAGACAAAAATCAGAGGAAAATTATTTGGTATTTCCGCATCATACGACTATATGGCCTGGGGTAGTTATGAAAGAGGTATTGAGACCTTCAATTTTATTTATACCGCCAACCGACATTTTATTTCCGGTGGGGGGTTCTTCATAATGAACTTTAATGATAAGTTCACCAATCAATCCCCAGGCATTGCGTTTGAATACAAATTTTTTCCAAACAGAATGCAGGAAAGTTTTGATATGTATTTTTATAATACTATGAGTTTTTACAGAAAGGAATCCGCATTGTGGGATTGGGATTCATGGAAATATCTTTCAGGAAGTTTTTTACATAACTGAGCTGGTTATGGTTTTATTTCATATCTAAGCAAAAAAAGGAACTTCAATATAATTTTTGAAATAGGTATTGTTGTTAGAAGATATTTTAAAAGGGGGGATGAGTACAATTTAAGTATCCCGTTATATAACATGCGTGCTTCCCTTGGTTTTGGCTATCAATTTAATGTTAATAAAAAACCGAATAGCTCCATTACAAAAGAAATTTGAAATCTAAATTATTCCCATATACTTTCAATCCCCCCTCCCAAATTTCCCCAAATCAGGCAAAAATTTCTTCTCCCTCTTTATTTCAAATTCATAAAATAATTTCCCCAGATTTTCAAAGAATGGTTGAGCGGTTTTTTCATATTCGTAAATGCCATCATTGATAATTTCATTTTTATTTACATAAATAACTGCGCTCAAAAAGAATTCTACCTTGTTTGAAAAATCCACAAAATAAGCGCAGTCGGACATGAAACCATACGCCAAACCAACATGATTAAAAATGCGGATGGTAGTATCTGAAATAGTGTCATAACGAGAACCAAAATAAATGTACTTCTTATAACTGTCTTTATACTGCAAAAAAGGATAGGCAGGTTTTGTGCTTTCCCTTGGGTACATGGACATATATTTATACAAAAACTTATAATCATCCTCATTCAATCTGAATCGTTTTTTATCAGACATGGTTTCAGAAAAAATAATTGAAATCAATATTTTGTGAATATCTTTCAAAGGAAGGTTATTGGAATACGTGAAATCCATAGGAACTGCGATGTATTTGCCATTTTCTAAATACCCTTTTCCAAGGTATGTTGCGCCATTTGGATTACATGATAAGACCGGGTAATAGGACATGGGCTGTTGGTAAATAATTTCATTTTTAGAATTCAGAAAAGTAAAAGGATTAGTATAACGGTTTGAAAGAGTGTCACAGCCGCTTTTAAAACGATGGGTTATCCTTGCATTTTTATAACTTAAACTCGCAAGTCGTTGGTTCAATAATTCCGGTCCTGTAAATTCATAAAGATGATTATAGGCATCGTTATCACTTACTAAAAACATTTTCTTTATATAATGAGCAATAGATGGAAATCCGTCTGGGGATGATGCATCAGAGATCACTGTACTTTGGCATGTATAAGCGCTGTCAATTTTTAAACGGGTGTATTTATCAAGTTCCGGTATGTTCAAATCATTTAGTTTTTCCAGAGCTATTACCGCTAAAGGAATCTTCACTAAACTGGCAGGGTAAAAATATTCATTTGGATTGCTCCGAAACGAAAAATGTGAAAGATGAGGGAAGTTATGGCTATCGCGGTTGATTTGAGAATAAACTATCTGAAGACGGTATTCAACGGCATGATTCAATAATTCTTCGAATTTTTCTTTTTGGGTTAATAACAGATTGCGGATAAAAGTTGTATCGGCGGATATTTTTGTTTTTGGGTTTAAATTTTGAGAAAAGGTAGCTATGCAATTCAGAATGAATAAAACAAAACTCAGAAAAAAATAATTATTTTTCACGATGCACCTGATAATTTTTCTTTTTGGCATAGAGAAGATTTACGCCTCGTGTGCCCCACTTGTAACCAAGAGAGAAGGGTAAAGGACGTGTGGTAGTGTCACGGGTATAAGCAGATGAGAGGTCTTTCTCAAAATAGTTTTTAAAATCATCAATAGGTTCTGTGTATTTTCCAAATAGTTTTATATTCCAGGTTGTGTCACTAAAATATTTGTAAGGAATACCTGAATCATCCTGGAGCAGGCGGAAACTGTGAGTAAGAATAAAATCCCTGATAAAGGAAAAATTGCGGTTATGTAGAAGGTAAGATGCCGATTTCATGTAGGTTGTCAATGAATCGTTTTTAGAAAGAAATTTCAAAATACCCTTATTGTTTTTTAACTGTGCGTCTGACAAATCCATGGAAAAATAATATAGAGATTTTATCTGACAGGTGTCGCATGCCACAAAATCAATTTTAATTGCTCTGGGTCTTTTCTTTTTAGGATTATTTCGTGTGCTGTCTTCCGGAATAAAATCGGAAATTTTTCCCAAGCTGTCAATTTGCAGATAGTTGACATTGACAATTCGGTGGGATGTTCGTGTCAGAAATACAGATAATATAGGAAGGGTTCCATCCATCTGGTTATTTAAGTATTTATCCATTTTACGGGTGATAAAATAACCTTTTCTGAATAAATCACCGAGAGAAGCGATCATCTCGTCAAAAAAATTCTTCAAAAAAGAATGTTTGAACTTTTTCACATCAGGAAAAGAACCAACCCGTTCCAATCCAATTAAATAATAATTTTCCCCATCCGAAAAGAAAGTAAAAGCATTTAAAAAATCGGGACCTGAAAAAGGATAAAAAATATTTTTATGCTTTAGTTGACCCTCCTGAATACTTACATTCCTCCATGTTCTCATTTTGATTAAGCGTTCACGTTCAAGCTGTGCCCAATTAGTATCAAATTCACGGGAATAATTGATCCATTCGGACCATTTTTCATATTCGCTGAGATCATTAACGGATTTTTGTTTAATTCCGGAAATAAAATCTGAAATGTGGGAATAAGTGGTATCATTTTTCAATGTATCATTAACAATTTTTTTAGTTATCACAGGCGTGACTGTGTTTTCAATTTTCTGAGAAGTAGAAGATTGACAGGCAAAAAGTGTTAACCCAATTTGAAAATAAATTGCATATTTATAAAAACGTGAAAGCATATATAAAAAAACTTAAAGATTAAACCTCAACTGTCTTTTTCTGCTTGCCCAATAAAAAATCAGCCCTGACATTACGGTCAAAAGTCCTGTGAATGATTCTACCGGTTTCATTACTAACCCTTGATAAATTGTCCACAAAGTTACAATTAAAAAAAACAAAGGAACAAAAGGGAAACCCCACCCTTTCAACACATTGTCAGGGGTAGTTTGGAGACATCTTTTAAGGAAAAATATTCCAAATACAGTAAGAAATGTAAAAATGCTTAATGTAAATCCTATATACAGTAAGATGCTTTCAAACGTGGCAGTCATTATCATGATTAATGAAATGACCGATTGGAAAATGATGGCAAGGTATGGAATCCCCCATCTGTTTTTTTTTGCAAACCAACCGAATAATTTATAGTCCTCTCCCATGACTTGTGGCACTCTGGGACCGGCAAAAATCATGGAACTAACCGACGAAACCAAAAGTACTGCAATAATTGCACTGATTAGTTTGCCCCCATAGTTTCCAAAAATAAATCGGGCTGACACGAATCCAACTTCTTTTTGACCGGCAAGTTCTCCTATGGGTGAAGTATAAAGAAAAACAAAATTTAAAAATACGTAAAGAAGTGTCACTACTAAGGTGCCCGTTAAAAGTGAGGCAGCAACGGTCTTTACCGGTTTGTCAATTTCTCCGGCAACATAAGCCGAAGCATTCCAACCGGAATAGGAATAAGAAACCCAGAATAGTGAAATTGCAAAGGAAGATGAAAATATTTCTGTTATACTAACCGCAAGTCCATGATTTTCAAAAACCACAGGGGATGAAACGGTAAATCCTGAAAGTATGATAAAAATAATCAATACTACTTTAACGGTAGTAATGACATTCTGAATTCCACTCCCGATTTTAATATGCAAGGTATGTATAATGGTGAACATAATAACCACGAACCCTGCGAAATACAATTGATTAATGAAAGGAAAAACTTTTGAGGCATAACCAGCCAACAGCATGGCGGAAAGCGCTACCGGAGCTGAAAATCCTACGGTTAAAGAAATCCAACCTGATAAAAATCCAATGGCAGGATGAAATATTTTTGAGAGATAAAAATACTCTCCTCCGGAGCGTGGCATTGCCGCCGCCAATGCGCCATACGTTAAGGCACCGCATAATGCCACAACTCCTCCCACTATCCATAACATCATCAACGCAAATAGGGAATGAATTTCAAGTACCTGAAATCCTAAGCTGGTAAATACTCCGCTACCAATCATATTTGCGATAACGAGAGAAGTGGCGGTGTAAAAACCGATTTTGTTGGATGGCATTTTTGATAAAAGACCTCACCCCAGCCCCTCTCCCTACTTTAAGAAGATAGGGAGAGGGGTGAGAGAGACGTGTGATTGTTGTTAAGACCTCACCCCAGCCCCTCTCCAAAATGGAGAGGGGTGAGAGTGACATTAAGTAATCATAAATTCCCTTGCGCGGGTTCCTGTGTTAAAGAGCAAGTCAAGAACCGTTACTTTATGTTCAAAATTTCCATGTAGCTGAGGGTACTCAGGATAATTGTCAACTTTTAAAAATTCAACAGTGATACCTTCGTTTTCGAAGAGTGATACGTCAAGATATGACTTTGCGGCAGGACCGGAAATATAATGGGTTGCACCGGTGGCTTTGCAAAAATTTACTAAACGTTCAACGCGGTTTCCGGTACAATTATAGTCAGATGACCATGAAAAAACTGTCTTAATAGATAATTTAGTACAAATCCAGGAGATGAACATAAAATTTATTTTACTTAAAAATTTTTCTGAACTTCCGAGATAAATCTCTTTTAATTCATCCTTATAAAGATTGAAAAAAGGCGATTTGCAATAATTTTGTTGAATGGATTTCCAATGTTTGATACGCCAGTTATTATTTAACACTTCCACTTCATTAATTTTCTGTTGCAGGGGATTTCCTTTGTGTTTCACCGGAATTGTTAACCATTGTAGCCCGTTGGGAATTTTAATTTTATTCCGGTTTCTCCAATCCAACACGGTATATTGAACATCATCGTATAAAATAAATTCATCTACTGATGCCATTAAATCAAAGTGACCTTTCCATGGAATATAAGAGGATTGGAGAATGGCGATTTTTTTGTTATTCATAAAAAGAAAATTGGTATAGGGGTATAAGTCAGTAACTTCATTCAAGTATCCAATTCAAAATAATTCATAACAAAGCATACGACATTCAATAGTGGCATTATAAAACTGAATTTTTCTTTTAGTTCTTAAGCCGACACTTTTTGCCAGCACAGAATTCCCGGTAAAAATTACACCTGTGTATCCTTTGCATTTTTGTTTCATAAAATCACCCATTCTTTTATATTCAAGGGCAAGATTTTCCTCCTCTCCCATCCTATCGCCATAGCCAGGATTGAAAAATATAATTCCTTTTTGAGTTGGAGTAATACGGGTTTCACTAAAATCGCATCGTTTGAATGAAATAAATTTATCAACACCGGCTATAGTGGCATTGGTTCTGGCGGCGGCAATGGCTACATTAGATAAATCGGTCGCCGTCAGATTACACTCTTCCGGATTTATACCTGTTAAATTTCTTTTAAGGTTTTTAACAGCCGTTTTCACAAAATCAGGGTTGTATCCATTCAGATGCATGAACGCAAAATTTTTTCTCTGTAAAGCGGGGTAGATTCCCAAAAGGAGCAATGCGGCTTCAATAATAATAGTGCCACTCCCACACATGGGATTTACAAAAGGCGATTTTCTATCCCACCCCGTAGCTCTTACTAATGCGGCGGCGAGGGTTTCCTGTAAAGGTGCCATAAAGGGGTTTAAACGATAACCGTGTTTAGCCAAGGTTTCACCGGAAGTATCTAAAAAAACAGATGCACTCTCATTAATCCAATGCAGATGAACGACAATTCCATTTTTTTCTGAACCGGTATCGGGTCGTTGATGATAAACACTTTTAAGCCGGTCTACAATGGCATCTTTACAAACCAGATTCGGATAACGAGTGTCACGAATAGTGGGGTTGTCCACAACAGAGGTAACAGCAAAATACCCGTTGGAAGGCAAATATATTTCCCACGGAAATGACTTAATAGCGGCAAACAATGCCTTTGGGTCACGGGCGATAAAATCTTTCAATAAAAATAAAACTTTATGTCCAATGCGTGTGGAATAATTAATTCGCATGCAATCCATTAAGTCGCCATCTAATCCCACCCAGGTATGTGAATTGGAAGTAGTATTAAAACCCGATTCCTTCAATTCTTCTTCCAACCAGGGAGCTAATCCTTTGGGGCAGGAAACGATAATTTTACTTTTTTGATGGAAGAGATTCTGGGGGGGCATTTTGGTAAACAATATTACCGAATAATTCGTTCCTACGGAACTCAATTGTTGGAAGTCGGACATTACAACAACGGACTAAAGTCCGTTGTTACAACATGGTTCGTTCCTACGGAACTTAACTGAAAGACAATATCCTTTCTAACATTACTTGTAGAGCTTTAAAATAAGAATTAGCCGATATCAAGCATAAAAAAAATATTCTGCAATATTCCGTATATTTCGTGAAAAAATGAAGATTTTCCGCATATCATTTCAGCAAATACTTGTTATAGCGCTTATTTCTGCCATTACAGGGTTTCATTTCTTGCCTGATGAGAGTAAAAAAAATGAAATCCTTGTGAAATTAATCTTGCAAGGACTCCGGTACAGCCATTTTCAATCGAAAACGGTGAATGATGAATTATCAAAAAAAATATTTGATTTATATATTAAGCGGCTTGACCAGGGAAAAAGATTTTTATTGAAATCAGACATAGCACATTTAAGCAATTACCAGTACCAGATAGATAATCAGTTTATAGATGGGGAATTTTATTTTTTTAACATTTCCAATGAATTGATAAGTAAAAGGGTAAAGGAAGCAGAAAGTTATTACGAAGAAATTTTAAGCGCTCCTTTTGAATTTTCATCTGACGAGGTGGTAGAATTGGATGGTGAGAAGTTACCTTTTGCGGTGAGTAAAGACCAGTTAAAAGAGTATTGGAGATTGACGTTGAAATATCAGGTTCTTGCGCGCTTAGTGGAGAAATCAGATGAACAGGAGAAAAATAAAAAGGATACTGTAAAATTAAAAACGTTTGAACAACTGGAAGAAGAAGCACGGAATAAAGTAAAAAGTTTGCATAAGGACTGGTTTCACCGGTTATCACAGATAACCCGGAATGACCGGCTTGCTCAGTATATTAATTGTATTGTTAACTTGTGGGATCCCCATACATCCTACTTTCCTCCCAAGGACAAAGAAAATTTTGACATTCAAATGTCCGGGAAATTTGAAGGAATCGGAGCAACGCTTCAGGAAAAAGACGGACATATAAAAGTAGCTGAAATTATTCCAGGTTCTGCTTCCTGGCGACAAGGATTACTAGCACAAGGGGATGAAATACTTAAAGTGGGGCAAGGAGATGAGGAACCCATAGATGTGGTTGACATGAGAGTGGATGAAGTAGTGAAATTTATTCGGGGTAAGAAGGGAACCATTGTAAGATTAACTGTTAAGAAGAAAGACGGAAACACTCAGATAATACCTATCACCAGAGATGTTGTAATTATAGAAGAAACATTTGCAAAAACAGCGATAATTCGTTCTGATAAATTAAAATCAACTATTGCTTACATTCACCTTCCTAAGTTTTATGCAGATTTTAATAACCCAACTGGAAGATTTTGTGCAAAGGATATTAAGATTGAATTATTAAAAATAAGAAAAGAGAAAATCAATGGAATTATCATTGACTTAAGAAATAATGGAGGCGGTTCATTGCAGGATGTAGTTGACATGGCAGGATTATTTATCCCTTCAGGACCTGTGGTTCAGGTAAAAACATTTCAAAAAGGTCCTCAGGTGTATGAAGATCGTGACACTGCGGTATTTTACCGGGGTCCTTTATTAATCATGGTTAATTCATTCTCTGCTTCTGCCTCTGAAATTTTAGCGGCGGCAATGCAGGATTATGGAAGAGCGGTAATTCTTGGAAGTACATCCACATTCGGCAAAGGGACTGTACAGCGTATTTTCAACCTTGATGATTTTCTACGGAATAGTTATGGTGATTCTCTGAAGCCACTTGGTTCCATGATGCTTACTGTGCAAAAGTTTTACAGAATCAACGGCACTACTACTCAACTGAAGGGTGTCACTCCCGATTTAGTTTTACCGTATGAATACAATGAAATTAAAACAGGTGAGAAGGAACTGGAATACCCGCTTGAATGGGATGAAATCAATTCCTTACAATTTGAAAAATGGAAATCCAGACCTAATTATGAAGAACTAAATAAAAAAATGCTGAAACGGGTTACTTCGGATCCTTTTTTCATGTCAGTGGATGAAAAAGCAAAACGACTTAAAAAACAGCAGGAAAAAACAAATTCTACATTAACTCTTGAAAAATTCATAAAGGAAAAAAAGCAGAACGAAGATGGAAATAAAGGAATTACCGATGTTATGAAAGAAAATTCCGATTTGTCATTACGTTCTTTATCGGAAGATGAAATTGAAATAAAATCCGACTCTACCAAACAGGCTCGCCGGGAAATCTGGTTTAAAAATCTTAAGAAAGACCCCTATATTTATGAGAGTATGAGTGTTTTGAAGGATATGCAATAGAGGTTGGGATGAGTTTGAAAATTAACATACTTTTAAGTTGGTCGGGTTTGAACATTTTAATTCCTAATATATTAATGTAAATTATATGGCAAAAATTAATGTGAAACAAACCAATGTCACAATTTTGCAAATCAACGAAACTGATTATATTTCGCTCACTGATATAGCAAAATATAAAACTACCGATTCGTTTATTGTGGTTTGCAATTGGATGAGGAATAGAAACACTATTGAATACCTGGGTATTTGGGAAACATTGTACAATCCAGATTTTAAACCTATCGAATTCGATAGGTTTAGAAAAGACGCAGGATTAAATGCCTTTACCATGTCGCCTCAAAAATGGATAGATACAACTAATGCAAGGGGAATAATTCCAAAACATATAATGTGCTTGTCTTAAAACTAACATCTAACGAGACATAAAACGCAACCCTAAATCCCATGTCCGCCGCAAAAGAAATATTACAACAACCCTTATTCAGCGTCATACAAAAAGCCGCCGATGAATTAAATGCAAAGTCATACATAATCGGCGGATATGTGAGAGATTTGATATTAGGAAGACCCACCAAGGATATTGACATAGTCACAGAAAAAAACGGGATTGAATTAGCCGAAAAAGTTGCTGAAAAATTATCTGAATTAAACAAAATAAACTCAGCCAAAACAGGACGGCAACCTGAAAAAATTTATGTCACTGTATATAAAAACTTCGGTACTGCCATGCTGGTTTGGGAAGGAAAACAAATTGAATTTGTGGGAGCCCGCAAAGAATCATACCGTTATGATTCACGAAAACCAATTGTAGAAGGTGGAACTATTGAAGATGATCAAAATCGCAGGGATTTCACTATTAACGCAATGGCTATATCTCTGGTGCACGGCGAAGAAGGTAAATTGATTGACCCGTTTGAAGGATTGAAAGATATTGACGAAAAAATTATCAGAACTCCTAAAGACCCCGACCTTACTTTTTCTGATGACCCTCTGCGAATGATGAGAGCATTTCGCTTTGCTACTCAACTGGGGTTTTTTATTCATAAAGACACGTTTCACGCTATCGTTAGAAATAAAGAAAGAATAAAAATTATTTCTGCAGAAAGAATAGCCGAAGAATTGAATAAAATAATTCTTTCGCCGGCTCCTTCTCTTGGATTTACTCTATTATTTAATTCCGGGTTACTGGAATTAATATTCCCCGAGCTTGTAAAATTGCAAGGGGTGGAACACAAAAATGGTCAATCACACAAAGACAACTTCTACCATACCCTACAGGTGTTGGATAATATCTCTCAGACAACAGACGATCTGTGGCTGAGATGGGCGGCTGTGCTACATGATATTGCAAAACCATTGACTAAAAGATTTGACCCAAATGAAGGGTGGACATTTCATGGTCACGAGGAAAAAGGAGCGAGAATGATTCCGGGTATTTTTGAAAATCTCAAACTTCCCAAAAATGAAAAAATGAAATATGTGCAGAAATTGGTACGCCTGCATCTGCGCCCGATTGCGCTCGCTGATTCGGAAGTCACCGATTCTGCTATCAGAAGATTGTTATTTGAAGCAGGAGAAGACATTGATTCACTAATGAAACTCTGCCGTGCCGACATCACCTCCCGCAACGATGCAAAGGTAAAAAGATACCTCACTAATTTTGATTTCGTTGAAAAAAGGATGAAAGAAGTGGAAGAAAAAGACCATTTGCGAAACTGGCAACCCTGTATTACAGGAGAAGACATCATGAAGGCATTTAACCTTAGCCCCTCCCCTGTTATTGGAAAAATCAAGGATATAATCCGTGAGGCAATTTTAGATGGGAAAATAAAAAATGAACGTGAAGAAGCTTATGCTTTTATGCAGAAAACAGGAGTTGAACTGGGGCTGAAAGCAATTTAAAAAAAAATCCTATCTTTGCCCCTATTATTAATAATAATTCTATGGCAGACAACATTGAAACAAAAGAAAGTACAGAACCGGAAAAGGAATCCTTATCCGAAAAATTTGGAAAAGTAGAATCCTATTTTGAACAAAATAAAAATGTTCTTTATGGGGTACTTGGTGGAATCGCCGCCATTATCTTGATATATTTTGGTTATAAATATTATATCAATGAACAAAACAATGAAGGGCAAATATCCATGTTTCAGGCAATCTATTACATGGAAAGGGATTCACTCAAGAAAGCGCTTGATGGGGATGGCTCTAATCTGGGTTTTATAGACATTGCCGCTGACTATAGCGGAACCAAAGCCGGTAATCTCGCTAATTTTTATGCCGGAGCCGCTTATTTGAAAATGGGTAAATTTCAAGAAGCCATTGAGTATCTCGAAAATTTTAGTTCATCCGATTGGATAGTACAATCAAGAGCGTTTGCTCTCATAGGCGATGCCAATATTGAGTTGGGAAATTCGGACGATGCGGCAGAGTATTATTTAAAAGCCGCTAACCGGAAGCCCAATAAAATTTATACTCCAAAGTATCTTATGAAAGCGGCATTCGCTTATGAATTACAAAAGGATTATCAATCGGCTCTTGCAATGTACCAAAGGATAAAAGCTGAGTTTGATGAAACGCAGGAAGCCAATGAAGTAGAAAAATATATTGCCCGTGCAGAAGCCATGCAAGGGATGTAATAATTAGTTCCTTATGAAAAAAGCGCCCGCTTTTAAGGATTTTAAATTAATTCAGAATTACTGTGTAGGAATCTGCGTTTCAAGATGGAATCATGACATTACAGATAAACTTTGCAAATCAGCAGTAAAAACATTGATTAACAATGGTTTATCAAGAAAAAATATTACAATTTTACATGTCCCTGGTAGTTTTGAACTTCCCACCGCATCTCATTGGTTAGCAGAACAAAAAAATATTCATGGGGTCATTTCAATAGGATGTATTATTAAAGGGGAAACAAAGCACGATGAATACCTCGCTCAGGCAGTCGCAAATGGATTAGTTTCGGTAAGCATTAAAACTGGAAAACCGGTAATTTTCGGGGTTTTAACTACTAATAATTATAAAGAAGCAGAAGACAGGAGTGGCGGTAAGAAAGGAAACAAAGGAGAGGAAGCGGCGTATGCGGTGTTGGAGATGATGGGGATATATAAAAAATTTACAAAATACGATTTCCGAATTACGATTTAAAAAATGAAATACATTTTCTTTTTTGCATTTATAATAACAACTTTTTGTGGTTGTTATAAAGAAGTTGCCTGTCCTGGGGTAAAAGGTGGCACCACCGGTAATGTGATGACCACCACGAATGAAAAAGGGGAATTAGTGACCCGTAAGGTTAAAAAAAGCAGAAATGGATTAATTAAAAAATAAAATTTAGCAATTCGTGCCTTTTATAAAACACAACATTAACAGACGTTCTATCAACTATTTTTTTTCCGTGCTGTTGATTTTATCATCATGCGTGGCAAAACACAACCCTACTTTTTTTTCAGGCGTCAAGTCACAGAGTAATCCTAAAGGAAGTCCTGATGCTTACGCAACGCTCCGGAAAATGGCGCCGGCTCCTCTAAAAAGGGGATATAATATATATGCAGGAGCGCCTGTTACCAGAAAAGTGAAAATGCAGAGAGGGTATGATATTTTTAAAGGAGGGCCTAAAACACCTAACGTGAAAAATGAAAGGGGTTATAACATTTTCAAAAACACCCCCAATGCCCCCAATGTGAAAAATGAACGAGGGTATGATATTTTTAAAAATACTCCAGATGCACCCAAAATTAAAATGGAAAGAGGATATGACATTTTTAAAAATGCTCCTGCAAGCAGAAAGGTAAAAATGAAAAGAGGGTATGATATTACAATGGGACCTAAACTCAGAAAATTTACCATGAAACGAGGGCGTGGTTATTATTCAGCCATCAAGGGACCCAAATTGAAGATATACAGACAACCTTTTGAATATACAGGTCCAATGGATAGAGACATAGAACCCCCAAAAGCACGTCAAAGAAATGTAATTGTGTTGTTAAAACCCAATAAGATTAAAAAGCCAAAGATTTGCAAAGCGCATAAGAAATTTAAGATTATCCCAAAATATGAAAATGATTATGATATATGGAGGTAAGAAGGAATACAATTCCCTTTTTTTTCACTATCTTAGCGGTAAAATAAGCTCGACAATCAGCTTTCCGATATGAAAAATTTTTCTTTGTTGACATTTTCTCTCTTATTATTTTTAGGAAGTAAATCCTCTGTGTTTTGTCAGATACAGCCGGAAGATGATTATAAAATTCAAACATTTAAAGGATACCGGTGCAGTACGGATGGCATTATTGGATTTTCATACAGAAGAGGTTATGTAATAGATGTTGGAAAACAACAAATCTGGGGCTTTGACATTACTAATATTGAGCATGAGAAAGAAACCCGACTTGTGCATCCATCAACCGGAAATTCTTTTATTCTGGGGAAAGCATTGTATTTTTTTACCCTCAGACCGGAATATGGCGTGAGAGACAGATTATTCAGACGTGCAAATAAAGACGGTATTGAAATTAACTGGATTTGGTCAATTGGTCCTTCCATAGGAATTTTAAAGCCATATTATATACAATACCAATCACTTTCAAACTATCAACCCTTCGATCCAAAAGTTCATGACCCGCAGAATTTATTTTGGCAAAACCAGGACGTTCTAGGGAGCGGTGGATTTTTTCGAGGTTTCAGCCGTATTAAGTTAGAACCGGGTATTCATGGGAAATTATCGTTCGATTTGGAGTGGGGCAATGATTTTGAAAATCTCAATAGTGTGGAAGCAGGTATTATGCTTGATGTTTATTTGCATAAAATATTGATAATACCGCAGGCAGAAAATAAAAGCACTTATTTCTCTATTTTCCTATGTTATAATTTGTTTGGTCAGAAGTGGTAAGCGGATATTTTTTTTGATAATTTTGTATTTACAATTTTCAACCATGACTTCTCCCCAAACCGAAACCCTGATCCCAGAAAACTTTCCCGGCAACACCGGAAGAAAGCCGGAATGGCTTAAAGTAAAACTACCTTATGGGTATGGTTATAAATCAGTATATCAAACAGTTGAAGAAAATAAATTACATACGATTTGTCAAAGCGGTTTGTGTCCAAACATGGGCGAATGTTGGGGCGCCGGCACTGCTACTTTTATGATATTAGGAAACATCTGTACACGTTCATGCTCGTTTTGTGCTGTTGAAACCGGAAGACCCGGTGAGGTGGATTATGATGAACCGGCAAGAGTAGCTGAAGCCATTCAAAAAATGAAACTGAAACATTGTGTGATCACCTCAGTTAACCGGGATGAATTGCCTGATTCCGGAATGAGAATCTGGGCATCTACGGTAAGAGAGGTAAAAAAAATTAATCCGGAAATTACTATTGAAACGTTAATACCGGATGTAAATGACCACTGGGATGCGCTTGATTTAATCATCAATGAAAAACCGGATGTCATCTCTCATAATATGGAGACAGTAAAACGGCTTTATAGAACTATTAGACCACAAGCAAAATATGAAAGAAGTTTGGAACTGCTGAACCGGTTAAAAAAAGCAGGTATACGCACCAAATCCGGAATTATGCTCGGACTTGGTGAAACCGTGCAAGAGGTTTGTGAATTAATGGACGACCTGGCGAATGTAAAATTAGATGTATTCACCATGGGGCAATATTTACAACCCTCCAAACTTCATCACGAGGTTGTTGAATACATTCACCCACAACTTTTTGAATATTTAAAAGAAACCGGAATTTCAAAAGGGTTCGATTATGTAGAATCAGGACCCCTCGTACGTTCTTCCTATCATTCTGAAAAACATATAGGGAAATCTCTACCCCCTCTCCATTTTTTTGGAGAGGGGCTGGGGTGAGGTCTTTAAGTTGACGCGTTTGCTTTATATTCCTTCTTTCAGTTGACTTTCATGCAACTGATAAAAGTTCCCTTTAATTTTTAACAACTCCTCAAAATTGCCTTCTTCAATAATTCTACCCGAATCAAGCACAAGGATATAATCGGCAAATTTAAGGGATGAAACTCTGTGAGAAATAATTACAGATGTTCTGTTCTTAATAAATCCCCCAAGATTTTCAAGTATCAGATTCTCTGTTTTTGTATCAACTGCTGATAAGCAATCATCCAGTATCAATATTCTGGGCTGGCGTATTAATGCTCTGGCTATGGCTATGCGCTGTTTCTGCCCCCCGCTTAGTGTGATTCCTCTTTCTCCTATTTCGGTTTCAAATCCGGAATTGAAACCCTTTATAGTTTCAAAAATTCCCGCCTGTTTTGCCATTTCAATCACCTCGTCATTTGTAGCATTTGTAGAACCAAATGCAATGTTATTGTAAATTGTATCAGAAAAGAGAAATACATCCTGTGGTACATATCCAATGGAGTTTCTTAATAATCTGATATCCAATTCATTTATTGGCTTATCATCTATCCTGATTTCCCCCTCACCCGGATCAAAAAACCTGCAAATTAAACCTGCAAGTGTTGATTTCCCTGAACCAATATTTCCGGTGACTCCCAATGTTTTATTGGCTGGTAACTCAAAAGAAATATTTGATATTGCTTTACGTCCGGAATCAGGAAAAATAAACGAAACATTTTTGAAACTGATTTTCCCGCTCATCACATTCATATTTTGAAAGTTTTCATTTATCGACATATTTCGTATATGCTCAATACTTGCTTTTCCACTTTCATTTTCAACATTTCTCAAATCAGAAAAAGACGGGGAAACAAGTATTTGTAATTCATTCTTTTGGTCTAAAAGAACATTAATCCTTCTTTGCGAAACAGCGGCACGTTGTATCAAGCTGGTAACCCAACCCAGAGAAGTCACGGGCCAGGCAAGCATATTCACATATAGCACAAACTCGGCTATATTTCCGGTAGTAGCGGAACCATCCATTACACCCATTCCACCTACATAAACCGTGAGTATGGTACTAAGTCCAATCAGTAACACCAATAATGGATAATACCACGCATTTACAAACGTCAGGCGATTTGTTTTCTTAAAATAGCCGGCATTTAAGATGGAAAACCTATTCAAAGAATTTTGTTCCCTTGAAAATGATTTCAAAACTCTTATTCCTGAAAATGCCTCTTGTGTAAAAGTAGATAATTCCGATACAGCCCCCTGAATTTCTTCAGAATGTTTGTTAATTTTATGATTAACCAGATACATTAGTACTGCAAGCAATGGCAAAGGAGTCAGGACGATAATAGTAAGAAATGGATTTACATTTACCATCGAAATTATGACAAGCAAAAACATAAAAAATAAATTTATGGAATACATGATGGCGGGTCCTAAATACATACGAACCCTGCTCACATCTTCAGAAATCCTTGCCATGATATCCCCCGTATGTTGTTTTCTGTAAAAAGCAACAGGTAATGTCTGTAAATGTAAAAAAATGTCATTTTTTAAATCGTTTTCTATTTTGCGCGACATTACGATTAATGATTGTCGCATAAAAAACATAAACAATCCCCTGAATAAAGCTAGTAAAATAATCAACGCACCGAATATTCCAAGGAAAATAGCTATCAAATTATAATAGGATACTTCCAAAGATGTATGGTTAAACCAACTGAATAGAGTAATCTGTTGTTTTATCAGGTCAAAGGCAACCCTTACTATTTGAGCCGGATAAATGGAAAGCAGATTGGATAGAATAATAAAAAAAGTCCCCCAAAGCAGATGATATTTGTATTTTAATAAGTAGGAATTAAGCCGTGAGAGTGAACTCATATAAAAAAAATGGTTACTTTACTATAAAAAATCCAACCTCACCCCAGCCCCTCTCTAAAAAAATGGAGAGGGGTGAAAAATTTGTTGAATTTTTATTCTGTTTGTGTGTAAATAAAAAATTTCATGTAAGTTTGTGACGAAGGTAAGAATTAAATTATGAACAACATTGATATTTCCCGATTAGAAAAAATCTGCTCCCAGGTTCGCCGTGATATTATCCGAATGACACACGCCGCCAAGTCCGGACATCCCGGTGGCTCGTTGGGATGCGCTGAATACATGGTGGCTTTGTATTTTTCTGTCATGCAACATAAAACCCGTTTTTCAATGGATGGTGCCGGAGAAGACATTTTTTTCCTTTCAAACGGACATATATCTCCGGTATGGTATAGTGTGCTTGCACGTTCCGGTTATTTTGATATAAAAGAACTGTCCACTTTCCGGAAAATTAATTCCCGTGTGCAGGGACATCCTGCCACTCATGAAGGTCTTCCGGGAATTAGAATGTCTTCCGGTTCTTTAGGACAGGGATTATCGGTTGCCATAGGTGCCGCTCTATCCAAAAAATTAAATCGTGACACAAATCTGGTTTATTCACTACATGGTGACGGCGAAATTCAGGAAGGACAAATCTGGGAAGCGGCAATGTTTGCTTCTCATCATAAAGTTGACAATCTTATTTCTGCCATTGATTTTAACCATCAGCAAATAGACGGACCTACTGATAAAGTGATTTCGCCAGGAAATATGAGAGACAAATGGGAGTCATTCGGTTGGTTGGTGTTGGAAACAGAAGGCAATTCTATGGAAAAAGTGTTAACTGCCCTTGATTCAGCTAAAAAGGAAACAGGAAAATTAAAACCTGTAATGATTCTGCTGAATTCCATCATGGGTAAAGGGGTGGATTTCATGGAGAACAATTATAAATGGCACGGCGTGCCACCCGATGATGAACAATGCACGAAAGCATTGGCACAATTGGAAGAAACCCTGGGTGATTATTAAATCTAAATCCGATGCCATTTCAAAACATTCATGCTTCTTATCCATGGGAACAAATCCGGGAAAAAATTTACAATTCCTCTGTCAGTGATGTTCGTAATGTACTAAATCGCAAAAATTTACATGTTTCCATAGAGGATTTTTGCTCCCTCCTCTCCCCTGCCGCAGTTCCCTTTCTCGATGAAATGGCTGAGCGAAGCAGACAGATGACACTTCGCAGGTTTGGAAATATCATTCAAATGTACATACCGTTATATTTATCCAACGAATGTCAGAATATTTGCACGTATTGCGGATTCAGTCAGACCAATAAAATTTACCGTGTCACTCTGAACGATGAACAAATCCTTGCGGAGGTTCATGCCATAAAAAAATGGGATTTGATAATGTTTTATTGGTGACCGGTGAAGCCAATAATTCTGTAGATGCCGGTTATATCCTCCATGCGATTAAATTAATCAGACCTTTTTTTGCTAACATTTCGATAGAGGTGCAACCTTTTGACACTGAAATTTATAGAACTTTTATTGCTGAAGGTGTCAGCACCGTTCTGGTTTATCAGGAGACATACAACGTTGATTCCTACAAACAATTTCATCCTAAGGGAAAAAAATCCAATTTTCAATACCGTCTTGATACACCGGAACGGCTTGGTAAATCCGGAATATTCAGAACCGGATTAGGGTTTCTTATTGGCTTAGATGATTGGAGAACTGAAGCATGGTTTTTAGCGTTGCATCTGGAATACCTGAAAAAATATTATTGGAAAACGAAATATTCAGTTTCATTTCCACGTCTTCGCCCTGCCGAAGGGGTTGAAATAAAATCAAACATCACGGACGATGAATTATTGCAACTGATTTGTGCATTTCGCTTATTGGATGAAAATCTTGAGTTAACCCTTTCTACCAGAGAGGCGCCTGCCTTCAGGGATAAAGCAATATCCCTTGGAATCACAAATATAAGCGCCGGTTCAAAGACACAACCTGGCGGTTACTCAAATGGCATTAATAACCTGGAACAATTTGAGATAACCGATGACAGGCATCCTTATCAAATTGCTGAAGTAATCTCGTCAAAGGGCTACGAGCCCGTCTGGAAAGATTGGTTTGAGGAGTTACGGGTATGATGTTTGTAAGATGAACTAAAATTATAACGGAATCAAAATGCGTCTATTGACTTTATTTTTTATTATTACTACCTGTACATTCACCTATTCTTTTTCCCAAACGCGTACCAACAATGCCTATACTAAGGGGGAGAAACTCAAATACCGGATCCATTATGGTTTTTTAACCGGCGGGTATGCAGAAATAGAAGTTAAAAATCAAAATTTTTTTATAAACAACAGGCAGTGCCACCAGTTGGTAATCTGGGGTTATACTGTGGGTATTACCGACTGGGTTTATAAAGTAAAAGACCGTTACGAAAGTTTTGTGGATGAAAAAACATTACTGCCTTTAAAACATATCAGGGATGTCAGTGAATCAAGTTACAAAAGGCATGATGAAGTTTTTTTTGATTATGAAAAGGATACCATCTATAGTAAACTTCATGGTCGTTTCCCATTAAAATACGAAACACACGACATTGTATCCGCTTTTTTTAATGCCCGTTGCATCGGATTTGAAAATGCAAAAAAGGGAGATACATTGATTTTGCAAACTTTTTTTGATGATAAAATATTTCCTTTCGGTATGATTTTCCTGGGGAAAGATGTTATCTCAACCGATGCTGGAGAATTCCGATGTTTAAAAATACGCCCGCTGGTACAAACCGGGAGGGTTTTTAAATCCAAAGATGATATGACTTTTTGGATAACCGACGACAAGAATCATATTCCTGTTCTCGTGCAAACCGAACTTCTCGTTGGCTCATTAAAAGTTGATTTAACAAGTTATTCAGGTATTAGGAATGAACTTTCAAGAGTGGGGGATTAGAGAAATGAGTGTGAGAACAAGGAATGAAAATTTCATTTGGAGAATTTTCTTTGTATCTTATCAAAAACCACTTCGCCCGGAATAGATTTAATAATGCCGGATCGCAATTCTGACAAACGTTTTTTTGCAACTTTTGACCATTCACTTTCAATATCTGTATAGGTAGAATTGAAACTCAATAGTAATGAATCAACAATCAATGCTCTTTCCTCAACAGGTAGGAAATTTGCTTCGGAAATTAAGTCCTTTGTTTTCATTTTTATTAATATTTATAACAATACAAATATAACAAAAAATTATAATTTAATTATAAAATCACAAAACCAAATCAAGTATCCTACCGCACCACCACCACCTTCCCCCTCTTATAAACTTCATTCCCGCTAAAAATTTTATACACATACACCCCCACCGCCAATTCACTCTTACTACAAAGGAAAGCTATTTACGAGTACCTTTATTATTTTTTTTCCATGATATGCCATGTATTTGCACGAAATAATACCCGCCTGATTAGTTACAAAATCTTTTTCAGCGGAAGAATTGAATGAAAATTTCATTTGGAGAACTTTCTATGTATCTTATCAAAAACCTCCTCATCCGGAATAGATTTAATAATGCGACTCGCAATTCTGACAAACGTTTTTTGGCTACTTTTGTCCATTCACTTTCAATCACCGCATGGGTAGAGTTGAAGCTCAATAATCAAAGGGGAAAAAAACTTCCACCGGTGGTAGATTCAGTGCAACAGTGGCTTCATTGCATGTCCTATGGACGCAACGAAGCCTTAGTTGTTATGCCCAGTTTTTATATGTCGAAATTGTGTGCATTTGTTGTCTGATTGAAATTAACTTCTAATGGTGTCCCCGTTAAAGTTTCTCTTATCGTTATTCTGCATTCAAATGTTCTGTTGTCATTAATTGCCAGGTTTTGCAGTTCTAAAATTTGATTATATAAGACATAGTTAATTTTAGTATTTCGAGTAAGGTCTTCTTTGTTATTAACTTCGCCTTTTGCAATACCTGTCTGCACTCTATGTATCCATTCAAATATTTCAAACTTGAGATGTTTCTTAATTTTAATTTCAATAACAGGAACAGCTTCCTTTAAAATTGTTATTAAATCAGAATACTCTGTATTGATTTCAGGAGAACTGGCTTGAAGAATATAATCTCTTTCGCTGTGAAACCAGATATCTTTATTAATAATATTCATATAATCGATAGCGGATTGAGTATAGTAATGTTCTATTTCACCTTTTGGAAATATGAATGTATTACAGGATTTGAAAGCATTATGAAGTTGTGCTATTCTTCCAATTATTAAATTTAGGCTAGCGATATTGGGAGCGTCTAAAACCGTTCTTACTTCTGCATCATTTTTTAAAATTGTTAAAAGAGTAGCCACTCTTTTAGAATGTTCTTCCTCAGGGGCAAATGAAGCTAATTTTGTTTTTAGCGAAATAAGTTGAGGAATAGTTGTTTCTTGGTTTAGAATTCTTGTAGCAATGCTACTAAGATGTGTTTCTAAATCTCCAATTTCATTTGAAAGATTTGCTCCAATACCGTGTTGTTGAACATAATTTTGAGAACGCTCATCTTCACAGACAACTTGTCTTAATCTACCTCGGAAAACAGCATCAAGGTCTGCAATAATTCTACAATTAATTTTTAATAATTTGCAAAGTTTGTAAAATACACCTAATTCATCTTTACCACCAACATCTATTATGCAAGAGCCTGATGCACCTATATTAATTCCGATTTTTTCAAATAATATAGAAACTATTTGTTGGTCTGTATATCCTTCAACAAAAACTGGATTTGGTGAAAAGAAGAATTGTTTATGATGTGTGTTAAATCTTGGAAGAAATTTTTTTAGCACAAATTGGTCATCTGCATCCAATTCGGTCACAAAAGTAGGGACCTTATTTAAATGGCAAACCAAAATATTTTTCAAATCATCAAGAGTTTTTAAGTCAATAAAATAAGGAGAATGTGTAATAATGAAAAATATTTTTTTTCCTGGGTCGGTAAGTGGATTTCCCGCAACCTTTCTTAATTCTTGAAGAAGGAAGGATTGAAATTGCGGATGAAGATGTAATTCTGGCTCGTCAAAAATTATGCAGTTTTTTGTTGGGTCATATAGGAATGTTAAAAGTGTTATTAGTTCTTTTAGTCCGTGACATTCGCTCTCGCTTAGATTATATTCTTCACCTGCCTTGATATTTTGCATTTTGGGCTTTAAATATCCTCCTTCCTCAACAAGCCTAATTGTCTTTCCAAAAATATCCGATAATAGTGCTTCAATTTTAAGTCTGATGTCAAGACGTTCCTTTAATATTATTATTGCTGATGAGGAAAGTCCTCCCTCCTCTGCATATGACTTGTAACTTCCAAAATCAGAGATATTAAATCCTTTTGTTAGACTTCCTCCGCCATAATTTGAGATTGCCTTTTTCTACAATCCCACCAACCTCTCGGCATTTAAATATCTTGATTTAAATCCACCGTTACTAAAATGATTTTTTAATTGTTCAGCCAACAAAGACTTACCTGTCCCATTTGGGCCTACCAAATAATTTATATAACCCCATTCATTTTTAATGAAATGTTCCTGTCCCCAAAGTAGTGGTATTGAACTGTCAATGTTCTTAGTTATCATATTGTCGTTCTAAAATTGGGCATAACAATTATATTTCAGCATTCCTTATATTTTGCCCACATTATATAGCACTTTCCTATTATCATCCCATTTCTTTAAACTTTACCCGTAGCGTATTATTATTATCATATTTAGTAATATCACATTTTAAATATCTTTTAAAAATAGCGTTTTTTTAAATATCAACTTCTTCCTTGCAATCAAAGGTATGTAAATTTTCTTTAGCTTTATTACCTGAAGTTCGAAATTTTTACCTCCGACTCCGCTCTCCCTACTTCCTACAGCGTAGTAATAATTTTTTTCACTACTGTCCGATTAATCTTAAAAACAGTTCCTTTATTCACATAATAGATTGCCATTTTATAATATTAATCCCCTTACTCAAATATTAGACCCCTAACGCATATTTTTTTTTACTGCGGAAATTACCTATTCCATCCTTCGTGCCTCATCAAAACATCCCACCGCCCGCATCAATGTAGAATCCAAATCATGCATTACCGGGTAATACCCGTTATTTTGCCAGAGTTGTCTCGCAATTTGTGCTTTTAAATAGATTCGTATCTGTAAAAAAGGAATTTCCTTAGGATAGTTTTCTTTTTTAACGTCGTTTTCCTCTGCAAATTTTAAAAACTTTGTTACTAGTTCGTCCTCCACCTTAAACTGTTTCCTGAAATTATCAACGGTTTTAAATTTATTGAATTCCTCCCGGCGCTCATTCATGTAAGTAATGGCAAATTGATTAAATAAATCCTTGCTGAAAAGTTGCAATAAAAAAAATGAACTAAACGAAGTGTCGGCTGGAATGAAAACATCCGGAATAATACCTCCTCCACCATACACCACTCTGCCTTTTGAAGTATAGAACCGCGTAGTGTCCTTTATTTTTATGCTATCGGCATGTAAATACTCTCCTCCTGTCGCCCGCTCGCCAAGTTCATCATAATAGTTATTCAATTCTCCCGGATT